>RCUQ01000028.1_pt1 | contig 217814 bp, 214 predicted proteins | sample 2166351 | NCBI WGS metagenome assembly RCUQ01 (sample SAMN09932597, study PRJNA488358) | compost metagenome | feature: garden; material: soil; isolation source: compost soil in acetonitrile-enriched culture | place: Germany: Experimental Botanical Garden Goettingen | collected 2016-01-27 | reverse complement strand
GGATAATGTTTTGGAAGATGTACGCCGCATTACCGAACGTGTAGACACCCCGTTATTGGTCGATATCGACACCGGTTGGGGTGGGGCATTTAACATTGCTCGTACTGTGAAACAAATGATTGCCGCAGGCGCAGCCGCAGTTCATATTGAAGATCAAGTGGCACAAAAACGCTGTGGCCACCGCCCAAACAAAGAAATCGTCACCCAACAAGAAATGGTCGACCGCGTCAAAGCTGCAGTCGATGCTAAAACCGATGCAAACTTTGTGGTGATGGCACGTACCGATGCTCTACAAAAAGAAGGCCTACAAGCGGTAATTGACCGTGCTTGTGCTTGTGTAGAAGCCGGCGCCGATGCGATCTTTGCCGAAGCAATGACTGACATTACTATGTACAAAACCGTCTGTGATGCAGTCGGTGTTCCAGTACTGGCCAACATCACCGAATTTGGCGATACCCCATACTACACCAAAGAACAACTGGCAGAACAAGGCATCTCGATGGTGCTGTACCCACTGTCACCGACCCGTGCCATGCAAAAGGCAGCACTGGAAGTCATGCATGCCATTCGCAATGACGGCACCCAAGTCAACGTCCTCGACAAAATGCAACAGCGCAAAGAACTCTACGAATTTCTCGATTACCACACCTTTGAAAACACATTAGACAAGCTGTTTAAACAGGAGAATTAAAAAAATGGCTGAAGGAAAAGTACTCACAGGCGCAGGATTGCGCGGACAAGTGGCAGGTAAAACAGCACTTTCAACCGTTGGAAAGAGTGGTGCAGGCTTAACCTATCGTGGTTATGACGTACAAGACTTGGCTGAAAATTGCCAGTTTGAAGAAGTGGCCTACCTGATCTTCTTTGGTGAGTTACCCACTGCTGCACAGCTTGCAAGCTATAAAGCTAAACTCAAATCACTGCGCCAACTGCCACAAGCACTCAAAGAAGTACTTGAGCGTATCCCAGCAGATTCACACCCAATGGATGTGATGCGCACGGGCGTATCAATGCTGGGCAACCTAGAAACAGAACAATCTTTTGCAGAACAGCAAGATGTTGCAGACCGCATTCTCGCAACCCTTCCAGCAATCATTTGCTACTGGTACCGTTTTAGCCATGATGGCGTACGCATTGAAGAAAACACCGATGACGATTCAATCGGTGCTCAATTCCTACACCTGCTGCGTGGTGAAAAACCAAATGAACTGCATGAGCAAGTGATGAATGTATCATTGATCCTGTATGCAGAGCATGAATTCAACGCATCGACCTTCACAGCACGCGTATGCGCATCCACCTTATCGGATATGCATTCATGCATCACCGGTGCAATTGGTTCACTACGTGGTCCATTACACGGTGGAGCAAACGAAGCAGCGATGGAAATGATTGAGAACTGGACGTCACCTGAAGAAGCTGAGCGAGAAATGCTGGGCAAACTGGAACGTAAAGAAAAGATCATGGGCTTTGGCCATGCAATCTACAAAGACAATGACCCACGTAATGGCATCATTAAAATTTGGTCAGAGCGCTTAGCCAAAGATGTCGGTGACACGGTTCTTTATCCAGTATCAGTACGTTGTGAAGAAGTCATGTGGCGTGAGAAGAAACTGTTCTGTAACGCAGACTTCTTCCATGCATCGGCATACCACTTCATGGACATCGCGACCAAATTATTCACACCCATCTTCGTGATGAGCCGTGTGACAGGTTGGGCGGCGCATGTGATGGAACAACGTGCGGACAATCGTATTATTCGTCCAAGTGCGGACTATACTGGGCCTGAACTGCGTAAAGTGGTGCCGATTGAGGAACGTTCAGCGGCTTAATGTGAAGCTCTGATACATTATAAAAAAAGCCTCTTCGGAGGCTTTTTTATATGCAATTTTTTGTTGATGCTTCCCACAGCTTAATTCATATAAATATTTAATTTTAATGAAATAATCGATAAATAAAAGAATAGAGTTGCTATAATCTCGACCGTTTATTTTTTCATTTCTATTGTAATTTACTTTATGAAACATAAGTTTTTGTGTGCATCAGCACTGTTTTTGGGGTTATCTCATTCTGTTTTCGCCATGCCATTTGACCCGCTTATTGGAACATGGAAAGTGATTGATGATCGGACTGGGTATTATATTTCAGATATTGTGATTCGTAAGAATTCTAAAACATCACAATATAGCGCAGTGGTGACCAAGTACTATCCTTTGGCTGGAGCGCCTGTGAGTGATGTGTGCAGTAAGTGTCAGAGTGGACTTAAGGATAAACCGATTTTTGGTATGCAAGTGCTGAATGGCTTAGTGGGTGATGCAACAGGTCAAAAATTCGCAAAAGGCCAATGGTTGAATCCTCAAGATGGCCGTGTGTATAACATCAATATTGCGCAGTTAAATGCTGGTAAAGATCAGATGAAGGTACAAGCCACAGCAAAAGATGCGAAAGGTTTGAGCAACATGACATGGAAAAAGCTTTAAGTCTTTTGATTGTGTCGATAAAGCCATTGCACTTTCATAGTGCGGTGGCTTTTTTATGGATAAAAAAGTTGGAAGGGTATTTGCTAGACTTGTTCAATCCGTATAAAAAGGAAAAATCATCTTTCGGAGTGTGTAGTCAAAGAAAATGTAGTCTATTTAATCGATGAGATGTACGTCATGACAGAGAGAGGGTTAAGATTTACTTAATTGATAATGATAACTATTATTATATGTTAAGCTTCAGCATCTCATGGCTGTGTATACGAAAAATGACTCATCTTTATAGAAAGATTTTTACTACTGTGCTTTTGCAAATTTTTGGCTCGTTGTTGATCTTGGGTGCCAGTTTAAGTATTTATGCGAAACCTGAAATGAAACCTTTACCTGCCAATATTGCAGAAATAGGCTCGGCTTATTACAATTTTAAAGTCAAAGAATTTGAAACTACAGATCCAAATAAAACTTATCGCGTTTGGTTAGGTATTCCAAAGACAGTACAGAAGACGAAGGATGCTTATGCATCGGTCTTTATGCTGGATGGGAACGCTGCGATGTCCCATCTGAATGAAGAAATACTTAAGTCCTTGTATGAAAAAGATGCCCCTGTATTGGTTGCCATTGGTTATAAAACCAATTTGCCATTTGCCACAGCTTTTCGTTCACTTGACTATACTCCAGCAGATTTATTGACTGGAAAACCCGCTCAAGATCCAAGAAATCCAGAGCGGATGAGTGGGGGGAGTGCTGATTTTAGAAATGTAATTTTGAAGGACATCGCCCCTTGGGTTGAGCCGAATGTAAAGTTGGATGCGCAAAAAAGAGCGTTATGGGGGCATTCCTATGGCGGGCTTTTCGTGCTTGATAGCTTGCTCGATGGGCGTTATTTCAGCCATTTCTTTGCTGCAAGTCCATCACTTTCTTGGGCAGATGAGCGCATGATGCAAAAAATTAGAACAGTAACATTATTAGTCAAAGAGCCACAAAAACATGTATTGCTGATGGAAGGTGATCTTTTAACACATACAGGAACACAGCAAAGTGCTAATTTTGATGCAAATAGCATCAATAAAAATAGGGAAATTTTGTCTATATTCGATCAGCAGGGCGTAGAGGCCAAATTTTTAATCTATCCAAATCTAAAGCATGGTGAGGTCTTTAAAGCGTCTTTATTGGATGTGCATTCAAATAAATTATATTGATTGTATTTACACTATCCGAACATAAAGAAAAGCCTGACCATATGGTCAGGCTTTTTATTTTAAACAACGTTAAACAGAATTCTGTTCCAGTAGTACTTGGCCATATTGGGCGCGGAGTTCACGTTTTAGCATTTTACCCGTACCACTCAGTGGAATACTGTCGACAAAAATCACACGGTCAGGGATCTGCCATTTCGCAATTTTGTCGGTATAGTAGTCTAAAATACTTTGTTCAGTGACCGTGCTATCGGGTTTCTTTACAGCGATGACAATAGGACGCTCATCCCATTTTGGATGTTCAGCTGCAATAACGGCTGCCATAAGAATGTCTGAATGTCCCATCGCAAGGTTTTCAAGTTCAACCGATGAAATCCATTCGCCACCAGACTTAATTAAATCTTTAGAGCGGTCACTGATGCATAAGAAGCCGTCTTCATCTAAGGTTGCAATATCACCTGTGTCAAACCAGCCATCGGTCGTGAGTGCAGATTCATCTTTACCAAAGTAACTGTCAATAATCCAGTGCCCTTTAATTTGTAGATTTCCAATCTGCTCACCATCGCGGGCAATTTCATGGCTGCCTTTTTCTTCATCGGTAAGACGTAAATCCACGCCAAAAGGCGGACGGCCTTGAGATAGACGCAGCTTGAAACGCTCTTGTTCAGAGAGCTGTTGATGTTTGGCTTTAAGTTGGTTGGCAGAACCGAGTGGACTCGTTTCGGTCATACCCCATGCGTGAATGGTGTCACAGTTATAGTCATTTTTAAAGGCCGCTAACATCGATGGTGGGCAGGCTGAACCACCGACAACGTTACGGTTCATACTTGCCAGCTGGCTGCCTGTTTGTTTAGCTGCTGCCAGTAAACCTTGCCAAATGGTTGGTACACCCAAAGCCACAGTGACTTTATATGTGTCAATCATATTCACTAAACTTGTCCCATCTAAACCAGGCCCTGGCAGTACAACTGTACAACCGACCATAGCCGCTGCATAAGGCGTACCCCAAGCATTGACATGGAACATGGGCACTACAGGCAACATGATGTCATTTGCAGACAGATTAAGAGAATCGGGTAGGCTGATGGCAAAACTATGCAAAATGGTCGACCGGTGGCTATATAGCACACCTTTTGGATTTCCCGTTGTGCCTGAGGTATAGCACAAAGAGCTTGCGGTTTGCTCATCAAAGCTTGGCCATGTGAACTGTTCAGACTCTTTACTGACCAAGTCATCATAAAATTTCACATCGGCAATTTTTTCTGTAATAGCGTCATCTGCAGCATCTAAACAAATAAAGTGTTCTACATGGGGTAAATGGGCTTTCACCGCAGCAATGAGTGGCGCAAAGGTTTTATCAAATAACACCACACGGTCTTGGGCATCATTGATAATAAAAATCAGTTGTTCTGGAAATAAACGTGGGTTGATAGTGTGGCAAATATAGCCACTGCCAGAGATCGCATACCAAGATTCTAGGTGACGATGATTGTTCCATGCGATGGTCGCCACACGGTCGCTTTGCGAAAGTCCTAAATGTTTGAGTACATTGGCAAATCGCTTAGAATTGGCTGCGACTTTGGCCCAGTTGGTTTCAGTGATACTACCGTCTGTATTTTTAGAAATAATGGCTGTATCCGCATGGTAGCGTTCTGCGTGATCAATAAGATTGCTAATCAATAGCGGTTGAAACATCATACGTCCAAGCATGTGAAAATATCCTTATCGTTGCTTTTTTATCAAATTCTTTATTGGTTACTCGAAACATCTGTTTTGAGCATTCATTGTATTTTTATCCTAGCTTGATCCAAATTTAAATCAAGCATTCTTTCAATCTCAGCCGCATTTTTAAAATCGATGTAATGCAGAACCACAAGTTAATGAAAAGCATCATTTAAAAAAGTAAATGACCATTTATCACTTTATGCTGTTATTCGACAAAAGGCACTTGAAATTTATAAAAAGTATGTTTAAAACTGTGTATAGCTCATGAGATATGAGTTGTGGGTATTTCAGGAAGATATACCTATTTTAAGAAGCGAATTTTTAAAAAATCACTTACAGGAGTTAAAAATGCTTCAGTTGTTTAAAAAATTATTTTGCATCCACGTTTATGAATATGAACAAATGACTGAAATAGGGGAGCATATGGAATGCCGAAAGTGCGGTGATTCTAAAACCGACTAATCATCTTAAAGAAAAGTGAGCGAAAGCTCACTTTTTTAATGTCTATCATTTTTTATGGCTTGGTTTGACTGAATTGACTCGGAACCGCTTACAATAGCCGCATCACAGTGTTTAGCGTATTCGGATGATGACCAAAAATTTTCAAGCACAGACTTATATTGTCGATGATAATTTGAGTGATACCTTAAGCTGGCTGTGTCAGCATCAAGAGTGTTTTGATTCTTTTCACTATGACGCGATTCGCCAAACCTTAACCGTACGCCATGCAAATGGTGAAGATGAGATCTTCCAAGGCGATTATCTGAATGCCAGTTACGGCATTTTAATTACTGCGCATAATTTTGCTCAGTCGCCTGAAGGTTAAATAGATAGACATTAAAAAAGCCCCATATTGAAATAAGGGGCTTTTTTGTGCTTAGCAGGTCTTAGGTATTAGCTTGCCATGGCATCTAAGATAAGGTCTGCCACTGTTGGTTTTGGCTTTTCTGCCACTAAACCTAATTTGGTGAACAGTTGACGGTCTTTACCTTCGCCTGCATTTGGTGTGGTCAATAGTTTCTCACCCGAGAACAATGAGTTTGCACCCGCCATAAATGCAAGTGCTTGGTCTGAGTCAGAAAGTGCTTCACGACCTGCAGATAGGCGGATATAGCTGTGTGGCATGATAATGCGCGCAACAGCAATGGTACGAATCCATTCAGTCACATCGAGTTTTTCAACATCTGCCAGTGGCGTGCCTTCAATTGGAACCAACATATTGATTGGCACAGATTCTGGGTGAATTGGCATCGTTGCAAGCTCTTGCAATAAACCAATACGGTCTTCTTTCTTTTCACCTAGACCAACGATACCACCGCTACACACTTTCATGCCTGCTTGACGGACATATTCTAAGGTATTTAAACGGTCGTCAAAGGTACGTGTACTAATAATATGTGAATAATACTCGCGTGAAGTGTCGAGGTTATGGTTGTAATAATCTAAACCTGCATCTTTTAAACGTCCAGCTTGAGACTCATTCAGCATCCCTAAAGTCATGCAAGTCTCTAAACCAAGAGCTTTCACCTCTTTAACCATTTCTAGTACATAAGGCATGTCACGTTCATGTGGGTTACGCCAAGCTGCGCCCATACAAAAACGAGATGAGCCTGAGGCTAAAGCTTCTTTGGCTTCTGAAATCACTTTGTCTACAGCAATTCGCTTTTCGGCTTCAAGTTTTGAGTCATAACGTGCTGACTGAGAACAGTACTTACAGTCTTCAGGACATTTACCTGTTTTAATCGACAGTAAAGTACTGACTTGAATTGTGTTGGCTTGGAAATGTTGGCGATGTACGGTCTGCGCTTGAAAGACGAGATCAAGAAAAGGCTGATCATACAAAGCTTCGATTTCTTCACGCGTCCAATCATTGCGTAGGTTCATAATGGCGATCCATTTTTAATTCTAACTTGTATACATCATACATTTAACGTGCCAACTTAAAAGGCATTATTGCTCAGTTTTAATAGTATCTCCCGATTATGTTTTTAATTTTATCTTTTTATGAGATTGTAAAAATAGTTGCAAAGTTGAGCGTTTTTTCGGAAATTTGGCCGCAAAATTCTATTTATTCAGATTTTGAGTTACACTGAAAATGCAGCTAAATAGATAAAATAAATAAAATTATGCAAGCAAATGGCTATTTAATTGAACTTTTATTGATTGAGTCTGTTTGAAGCAAGTTTTAGTGCTTTTTCATCAGTTGCTCTTGGATGGCCCAGTCAATATGGACTTGCACAATATCGTTAAGCTCTGGGCGAGAAGCTTGTAATTGCTGCAATATTTCATCTGAAAATGGTGCATTACCTAGACCAATCGCGACGTTACGCATAAAGCTTTGATAGCCAGTACGACGTAGGGGACTCCCTTCGGTATTTGCAATAAAGGTGCTTTCATCCCATTGCCAAAGGTCAAGCAGTTGAATGTCATCCAAACCATGACGCGGGTTAAAATCATCAATTGGTGTGGTTTTGGCAAAGCTATTCCACGGGCAAATGAGCTGGCAGTCATCGCAACCAAACACACGGTTACCAATACCGCGGCGTAGTTCTTCAGGGATAATGCCTTGAAACTCAATAGTTAAATAGGCAATGCATTTACGCGCATCTAATAAATAAGGCTCAACAATGGCTTGGGTCGGGCAAATGTCAATACAAGCGCTACATGAACCACAGTGTTTGGTGGTGGCTTGGTCAAAAGGTAGCTCTAAAGAGGTAAAGAGTTCGCCTAAGACAAAAAATGAGCCTGATGTTTTATGAATGAGTAAGGTGTGTTTACCGACCCATCCCATCCCTGCATTTTCAGCCAATGATTTTTCAAAAATGGGTGCTGAGTCTGCAAATGGGCGAGATTCAAAATCGCCAACTTTGGCTTTGATTTTCTGAGAAAGGGTCTTTAAACGCCCACGCATGACTTTGTGATAGTCACGTCCACGCGCATAGCGCGCAATAATGGCGCTATTTGGTGCAAAAGGCACAAGACGTGGTTCAGGAACGGCAACCAAATAATCCATACGCACGCAAATAATGCTTTTGGTGCCCGGAACAAGCAGTGTTGGATCTGCGCGTTTTTCTAAGTTTTCAGCAAGAAAATGCATGTCACCATGATAACCAAGTTCTAAATATTTTTTAAAACGCGGCAATTCAGCTTGAGCATCTGGTTTGGCGATGACACAATCAGAAAACCCCAAAGCCAGTGCTTCAGCTTTAATCCAAGCCTTAAGTTGCTCTGGATCATATTGATCTACAGGGATTTTTGAGGAAGATGTGGATGTTGTCATAACCAAGAACAAAGGAAAAATCATGCATCAGCAAGTGTACCACAGCAGTGAGATTCAAGCATGGGAAGGGCGTTGGTTCGCGCAGCAAAACAGTGCTTATGGGCTGATGCAACAAGTCGCATGGTCAACAACTGAACATATACTGCCTAAACTTAAACAGCAGCAAGTCAAAAGCGTTGCGGTGTGTTGTGGTCAAGGCAACAACGCAGGTGATGGTTACTTGATTGCATCGTATCTAGCCGTACAAGGTTATGAGGTTGAAATTTATGCAGCTGCTTTGGGAGAGTCTACTTCACTGCAACAAGCATATGCAGCAGCTATGCAACAGGGGATAATGATTCATACCGGTTTTGCTTTTCAACATTCATATGATGCCTATATTGATGCTTTGTTTGGCATTGGGTTAAACCGTGAGCTAAGTTTAGACTGGCAGGCAGTGATTCAGCAGATCAACAGACAAACAGGCTTAAAAATTGCCGTTGATATTCCGAGTGGTTTGCAGGCCAACACGGGCCAAGCTTTACCTTGTGCAGTTATCGCTAATTATACTTTTACGGCTCTCGGCCTAAAGGTAGGTTTATTTACTGGGCAGGGTAAAGCTTATGCAGGAGTCGTTGAGCTTATTTCGCTACTTCCTGTAGACAGTGCTTTAAAACCTTTAGCTTCACTTGCTCCACAGCATGTGCAGCTTGTACCGCGTCAAGCCTTTGGGCATAAAGGAAGTTACGGACATGTACTGGTGATTGGGGGGCATGCACAGATGGGCGGTGCGGTGATGTTAGCTGCAGAAGCTGCCTTTCATGCGGGTGCAGGCAAGGTGACCGTGGTATGTGATGCAAAACACCATACTGCAATTCTAGCCCGTGCACCCAATATTATGCTGCGCGATATTAACCAAATGTCGATCCAAGAGCGTGAAGCGTTGGTGGCACATGTGGATGCAGTCAGTTTTGGTATGGGCTTGGGTAGAGATGCATGGGCTCAGCTACAGTTTGATGCATGGTTTCCACTCATTCAGACCAATGCTTTACAGGTGGTGTTGGATGCGGATGCTTTATGGTTTTTAGCTTCAAAGCCAATAAAACTTGGTGAGCAGGTCTACGCAACACCGCATCCTAGGGAGGCCGCGACTTTGCTAGGTATCAGTACTTCAGCGGTGGAGTCTGACCGCATTGCAGCTATTTATGCCTTACAAGAAAAATATGCAGGACAATGGGTGCTGAAAGGTTCGGGAAGCTTGATTTTAGATACGCAACTCTGGATTTGTACCGCAGGTAATCCGGGGATGGGAACAGGTGGAATGGGTGATGTATTGGCAGGCATGATTGCCAGTTTAAAAGCACAGTTGCAAGATGATATTGCATTACATCAAATAGTAACCTTACATGCCCAAGCAGGCGACCTTTTGGCTCAGCAAGGGGAGCGTGGTTTACAAGCACAGCAAATGAGCCAGGCTATTTATACGGTTGTGAACCGAGAGCATACAATATGAAAGCAGTAAAACTGACCATATTGGGAAAAGTTCAGGGTGTTGGATATCGACGCTGGTTTGCACAATATGCTGTTGCTGTTGCTGTTGCTGTTGCTGTTGCTGTTGCTGTTGCTGTTGCTGTTGCTTTAGGTTTAAAGGGTTATGTACAGAATCTGGCTTCAGGTGCAGTTGAAGCGTTGCTTTTGGGTGGTGATGGTATGGTTGCCGAACTGGTGAATCTCGCTAAAGTCGGGCCAACTCATGCGGTAGTCACTGATGTGGTCATCGTAGAACTTGCTTCAGAACAGCAAAGATTTACAGATTTTCAAATACGTCGCGAATGATCAAGTATGCAAAAAATAAAAAAAAGGGCGAAAGTTAAACTTTCGCCCTTTTTTCTAAGATGTTAAATCTTAGTGGTGGTGACCACCAGCACCGTGCGCATGGCCGTGCTGTAATTCTTCTTCAGTTGCATCGCGGATTTCTACGATTTCAACTTCGAAAGTTAAGTCTTGACCAGCAAGTGGGAAGTTCGCATCAACAATTACGTTTTCGCCTTCAACTGCTTTTACAGTTACGATTTGAACGCCATCATCAGTTTGAGCTTGGAACTGCATACCCGCTTGGATGTTGTCTACGCCTTGGAACATTTGCGCTGGAACTTCTTGAACGAGTTCAGGGTTGTATTCGCCATAACCTTCAGCAGCAGGAACAGTAACAGTGAATTTTTCACCTACAGTTTTGCCTAGCAATGCATTTTCTAAACCTGGGATGATGTTACCTGCACCGTGCAAATATGCAAGTGGTTCACCTTGTGATTGGTCTAGCGTTTCGCCTTCAGCGTTAGTCAATTTGTAGTTGAAAGAAACCACGTGATCATTTGCGATAGCAGTCATGTTTTTCGTCCATTCATTTAGAATTTAAGGGGTATATCATAAAGTGAAAAGCAGCTTTTGTAGACTAAATTTAGCAAAAAAACTGCATTTTCCACGTTCTTATGGCGTTTTTTTATTAGTGGGGACGCATTTTTAGATTTCAATGCAATTTTATTTTCGGACCGACCTTTTTATTCATCAGGTCTTTTGCGGTCATCAGCCCAGCTTGGGTATAGCCATGTAAGGTGGCCTGATGGAGTCGATATAAAGAAACATACATGGTTTTTGCCAGCACGCCTTGCACATTGACTTGGCCCAGTAGCTCGCCCACAGCTTTGTATTGACTGAGGGAAACCAAAGAACCTTTGTCAGAAAATTTAAACATCGGCAAAGACTGACCACGAATGCGTGCTTTGAGCGCTCGAACCAAAAAGGCCGCTTGTTGACTGGCCACTTGAGCGCGTGGGCCAAGGACTGGTTCATCGGCCGCAGGTTGGCAGTGGGCGCAATCACCAAAGGCAAAAATGTTGGGGTCGGAACGGGTTTGCAAAGTCGCATAAACTTTAAGGCGGCCAATCGCATCTTTTTCAAAGCCTTCAAGCGCATTTAAAACGACAGGTGCTTTGATGCCTGCCGCCCAAACTTTTAGATCGGCATCGATTTGTGAGCCGTCAGCAAAATAGACATGGTCTTTATCTAACTTGGCAACACGGTGATGGGTGAGGACTTCAACGCCAAGCTTTTCCAATTGGGTATGTGTGTGCACTGCCATTTTGTTGGATAGGGCGGGAAGAATACGATCCGCTGCCTCAATCAAGGTCACTTTGACTTTGTTTGGGTCAATTTTATTGAGACCGTATTTAAAAAAAGTACTTTTCGCATGGATCAATTCGGCTGCAAGCTCGACTCCTGTAGCGCCTGCACCAATAATAGCAATATTGAGTGCACGTGTTTCGGGACGGTTTTGTGCATCTAAATACAAATGTAGAAGGTCTTGCTGGAAAATTTCAGCTTGCTGGCGACTGTCGAGGAAATGGCAGTAATGTTTAGCGCCTTCGGTCGCAAAGTCGTTAGAGGTTGAGCCGACTGCAAGAACTAAGGTGTCGTAGTCGAGTTCAAACTGCGTGGTTTCCGTGCTTTGTTTGGCATATTGGCGTGCTTCAAGTTTTACTTGTTTATGTTCTTGATCTACGCCGACAAAACGACCCAAAACAAACTCATAGTGATGTTTAGACGCATGTGCAAAATAATTAATTTCTTCAACACTTGGATTGAGTGTCCCTGCCGCAATTTCGTGGAGTAAGGGTTTCCAGATATGAGTGAGGTTTTGATCGACGAGGGTGATTTTCACCCACTTGGATTTTGCGAAGCTGTCACCGAGTTGCGTTGCTAACTCTAGACCACCAGCACCACCGCCAATAATGACAATATGGTGTGGCATTTGTTCTGTTTGTACAGCCATATGAAGCAACCTATTTATTATTAAAAAAAAGAAGATGACATTGAATATGCCATCTTCTTGATTTATTGATAATTAGATTGTCTTACAAGTTACATAAAGTATAAAACTCAGGATACTGCTCGAACTTAACCGAGTGTATAGGTTTTTACTTTAGGTTCATCACTTGATAAAAATGGAAACAAGCTTTTGAACCAAAACATTAGTCGTTGGAAAATATTGGCTTCTTCAATTTGTACATCTTCTTCAATGGTGAACGTTTGAATGAGCTGATTGTTTTGATAAACCTGAACTTTTGCCAGTTGCATCACTTCAGCCAGCGGAGCGGTCAGCTTGTTTTGCAACACTTCAATATTGAAATGCGTTTTTGTGGACTCTAATGGATCAATGCGTTGAATTGTACCATTGCCTGTATTGAGCATAATACGTTGGTTGGTCTGGTCAAAGGCATGTAAGTCAATGGCATATGGTTGATCGTACAATGATGTGGTCACAATTTTCGGTTGCTTACTTTCCACTTTGAACATTTTCAATGTCGATTTGACTACAGGCAGTTCAGCGATAATTTGCTTATCTTTCAGTGCAACTTCGTTACGAGTATAGGTATAAGACAAATTCATGAGGTTGTGTGCAACTTCGGCACGCTTTGCTGCGCTTTCTGTACCCAAAACGATGACCACCAAACGACGGTTTGGATTATCTGGGTTCATGGTAGGGCGGTTTGCTGTCAGCGCTAAATTGTATCCCGCTGCTTTGGTATAACCTGTTTTTAAGCCATCTACTGTCGGGTCTTGTTTTAACAGAACATTGGTTGCACGGTGAAAGCGTTGGTTGTAGCTAAAACTTTGCTGTTTTGAATAGTATAAATAGTCTGGCGTTTCATTCACCAAGGCTTGGCCTAATAGCGCTAAATCATGTGCGGTCGAATAGTGCTCTGGCATGGTGATACCCGCAGGGTTTTGAAAATGCGTTTCAGTCATTCCCAGTGCTTTGGCTTCTTGGTTCATTCGTGCTACAAAGTTTGGGATATCACCTGAGATGCGTTCCGCTAAAGTCACTGCTGCATCGTTGGCAGACATGACCACTAAACCCGCTAGAAGCTGATCCACAGAAATCTGTTCACCTTGTTTTAAGTACATTTGGGACTCATCCCACATCACAGTACTGACCACAGGTGTTGCGGTAAGAATTTCGCTCTTATTGAGCTTTCCTGCATTGATTTCTTTGAGTGCAATATACGCCACCATCATTTTGGTGAGCGAAGCGGGTGCACGTTGAACATGACTATTATGCTCTGCAATGACTTGCCCCGATTGGCTGTCAAAAACTGTCCAAGCTTGAGCTTCAACTGTTTCAGGAACAATGTTGAGCAATGCCGCTTGAGTGAAACTTGAACATAAGGCGAAGAGTGTAGCGATGAAGTAGATGACAGCTTTCAATGAAATTCCCTAACCAAGCCATTCCGTGACTTTTAAACCTAAAACAGCTGCAAATGCTATGCCTTTTTTTCCTCAATGACCAGTCAAAAATGCAGACAAATGTGACTGCGACGCAAAACTGGCGTAAATAATGCTAAGCTAAGTTATAACTCATTTCATTTTATTTTGTATCGCCCATTATGTTGCATTATCAGATCGAATTTGACGATTATCGTCAGCACCTTATACACGTGACTTTACGTTTTGTAGCAGACCCAACACAGGTACTTTCATTACCGACTTGGATTCCGGGTAGTTACCTCATTCGCGAGTTTTCAAAGCATATAGAGTCGGTTCGTGCTTATGATGAAGAAGGGCGTTTGTTAGAAATTCAAAAATTTGAAAAGAATAAATGGCGTCTTTTTAATACTGACCATGAACTGATTACGATTGAATATGATGTCTATGCCTATGATTTGTCGGTGCGCGGTGCGTATGTAGATCAAACCCGTTTATATGTAAACCCTGCATGTGCTTGCTTAGGTTTGGAGGGTCAAGAGGACAAAGTAGTTGAAGTTGAACTGTTCCTTCCTGATGAGCTAAAACACTTCCAATTGGCTACTGGTATGGCTTCAAAAAGCCTCGTTAAAGGTCGTTTTACCTTAAAAGCCAAAAACTATGCCGAGCTGATTGATGCACCATTTGAGTTGGCAGAGCAGACTCGGTTTGGTTTTGAAGCCAATGGCATTCCGCACGAGTTTGTGGTGTCAGGTAAACATGCCATGAATGCTGCACGTATGCAGCAAGATATTGAAAAAATCTGTGCAACAGAAATTTCAATGTTTGGCTCAGCGCCATTTTCAAACTACACCTTTATGACGATGGCAACAGCAAATAGCTATGGTGGTTTAGAGCATCCAAATTCAACCAGTTTGATTAGTCCACGTGAAGACTTACCAAAAGCCAATGAGCCTGAAGAGCCATCTGAAGACTATCAACGTTTTTTAGGTTTATGTAGCCATGAATACTTCCACTCATGGTTGGTCAAATTCATTCGTCCTGAAAACTTTGTCAATTATGATCTAAACAAAGAAGGCTATACCTCTTTGCTTTGGATTTTTGAAGGTTTCACGTCTTATTATGATGACCTGATTTTGCTACGTAGTGGTGTGATTTCCCAAGCCTCATATATCAAACTACTCAAAACTCAGATTGATCGCTATTTGCAAAATCCGGGTCGTTTTGTTCAGTCTGTGTCTGAGTCCAGTTTTGATGCATGGGTGAAATTTTACCGTCAGGATGAAAACTCGAACAATGCAGGCACCAGCTATTACAACAAAGGTTGTTTGGTTGCTCTATGTTTAGACTTAGGTTTGCGCTTACGTGGTTCAAGCCTAGACACGCTTATGTGTAAACTTTATGAGAACGCGCAAAAGGGCATACAAGTACATGAGCGTACGATTGTTGAGTTGTGTAATGAACTGACAGGTGATAACTGGATTGAGCAAATCAATCACTTAATTAACACCACAGATGAGTTGCCGCTGGATCAACTTTTCCCTGAGTTTGGTTTAAGTTATAGCCTGAAAAATGATAAGTCATTGCCGTTAGGTTTAAAGCTTGTAGATAAGCCAGAAGGCGTGTTGGTGCAAAGCGCACGTCGTGATGGTGCTGCTGCTCAAGCTGGCCTTTCTGCCCATGATATGATCATTGCGATTGATGGTCTCAAAGCAACGGCGAAATTGGTAGAAAAGTATGCCAAGCAAGAAGGTATATATAGCATTTTGGCATTCCGCCGTGATGAGTTGATGAGTTTTGACGTAAAAGCTGCTGGCTCAGAGCTGACGGAAGTTGAATTGAAAGTTGAAGACCAAGCGAAAGCAGAGAAGTGGTTCAAGGCTTAGTCCCCAAGCCACTTTATTTGATTCTGTTGAGATAAAAACCGATGCCTAGACATCGGTTTTTTTATGTGCTTATTTATTGCATTAACTACCACGGTAAGTGGAATAGCCATATGGGCTAATTAATAGCGGAATATGGTAATGATCCAATGAGCCATCAATTACAAATACCACGGGCACTTCTGGAAAGAATGAGCGCTGATTTTTTTGGCGAAACCAATCACCTGTTTTAAAGGTAACTTTGTATACACCTTTTTGTAAGGCCGTATCTTTGGGATATAAATCATTGATTCGACCTTGGTCATCGGTCATGCTTGAGCTGATTTCTGTCCATTTATCATTTTGTTGGGCTTCAAGTGTCACTTTGACATTGGCAGAAGGGAGACCATTTTCCAAATTCAGCACATGGACGCTCAATGGATTTTGAGCAAAACACCAAGAAGAAAAACCAAGTCCAATGAGCGGAAGCAGCATTTTTAGCATTGAATTGACCCTTACCGTTGCAGGAAAAAGATTCAGTTTAACCAACCATATAAAAATCATAGGTTTAAAAATGTAAAAATGGAGGAGTACGCGTAGAGGGTTTATGTATCAATATTTAAGCTGTGGCATGATGAATGGCTCTGCCGATTTAAATTTAGCGGTGAGAAAAGTCATGCTTATGCATGTAGGGCTACAAGACGGTAAAACGATTTGAAGACTGTATTATGTGAAAAGTATCTGTTGTTGTGGCTTAAATGAGGTAAATAACACATTTCGCTAAAAAATTTGTTTATTTTCTAAGCAAAAGCTAAAGCCTTGTGGGAAGACGTGATTTTGAAAAACGAAGGCTGTAGTGGTATTTTCTGGCGAAATGTCGTTATCACTGGATATTACGTTGACTGTAAAGCCCTGAGGGACGATACTTTCAGGGTTTTATTCAAGCACATCGGTTCGCAGGGGTTGAGCCAAAAGCTCATCACCCTAAAAAACTCAATCTAACGCAAGGGGCTATATATGGCTGGTGGAAAGTCAACCATCATTTACACACTGACCGACGAGGCGCCATTGCTAGCGACTTATTCGCTACTGCCGATCATTGAGACCTTTACTAAACCTGCTGGTGTAGAGATCGTTAAAACTGATATCTCTGTTGCCGCACGTGTTCTCGCAGAATTCTCTGAATACCTAAAAGAAGAGCAAAAAGTCCCAGACAATCTTGCAGAACTAGGTCGTCTTACCCAAGATCCAGATACTAATATCATCAAACTCCCGAATATTAGTGCCTCTGTTGCTCAGTTAACAGCATGTATCAAAGAGCTTCAATCAAAAGGCTACGCGATTCCTGACTATCCTGAAAACCCAACCACTGAAGACGAAAAAGCGCTTAAAGCACGCTATGGCAAATGTCTTGGTTCAGCTGTAAACCCTGTATTGCGTGAAGGTAACTCTGATCGTCGTGCACCAGCTGCAGTGAAAAACTATGCGAAAAAACACCCGCACTCTATGAGCGAGTGGAAGCAATGGTCTCAAACTCACGTTTCTCACATGGATGAAGGCGACTTCTACCATGGTGAAAAATCGATGACTTTAGACCGTGCACGTAATGTGAAAATGGAACTCATCACCAAGTCTGGTGAAACGATTGTTCTGAAGTCAAAAGTTGCACTTCAAGACGGCGAAATCATCGACTCAATGTTCATGAGCAAGAAAGCGCTTTGCGATTTCTATGAAAAAGAACTTGATGATTGTAAAGAAGCGGGCATTTTGTTCTCTTTACACGTTAAAGCAACCATGATGAAAGTTTCACATCCGATTGTTTTCGGTCACTGTGTGAAAATTTACTACAAAGATGCTTTTGAAAAACACGGTAAATTGTTCGATGAGCTAGGCATTAACGTAAACAACGGTATGGCTGGTCTTTACGAGAAGATTGCAACTTTACCGACATCTTTACGTGAAGAAATCATCGAAGACTTACATGCTTGCCAAGAACACCGTCCTGCACTTGCAATGGTGGATTCGGCGAAAGGCATCACAAACTTCCATTCACCAAACGACGTAATTGTAGATGCTTCAATGCCTGCAATGATTCGTGGTGGCGGTAAAATGTGGGGCGCTGACGGCAAACCTTATGACTGTAAAGCAGTAATGCCTGAGTCAACTTTTGCGCGTATCTACCAAGAAATGATCAATTTCTGTAAGTGGAATGGTAACTTTGACCCACGTACAATGGGTACTGTACCTAACGTTGGTTTGATGGCGCAAAAAGCTGAAGAATACGGTTCGCACGACAAAACTTTCGAAATGTCTGAAGCGGGTGTTGCAAACATCACTGACCTAGAAACTGGCGAAGTGTTGATGACTCAAAATGTTGAGGAAGGCGACATCTGGCGTATGTGTCAGGTGAAAGATGCACCGATTCAAGATTGGGTAAAACTTGCAGTAAACCGTGCTCGTAACTCGGGTATGCCAGCAATCTTCTGGTTAGACCCATACCGCCCGCACGAAAATGAAGTGATCAAGAAAGTACAAAAATACTTGAAAGACCACGACACTGCTGGTTTAGACATTCAGATCATGTCTCAAGTACGCGCAATGCGTTATACACTTGAGCGTGTAGCGCGTGGCCTAGATACGATTTCTGTAACGGGTAACATCCTACGTGACTACCTGACTGACTTGTTCCCAATTATGGAATTGGGTACTTCAGCGAAAATGTTGTCTATCGTTCCGTTAATGGCGGGCGGTGGTATGTACGAAACTGGTGCGGGTGGTTCAGCGCCTAAACACGTACAACAGCTTGTTGAAGAAAACCACTTACGTTGGGATTCTTTAGGTGAGTTCTTGGCGCTTGCTGTTTCTTTAGAAGAGCTAGGCATTAAAGAAGATAACACTCAGGCGAAACTTCTTGCGAAGACTTTAGACCAAGCGACTGGCAAATTACTTGATAACGACAAGTCTCCATCACGTCGTACTGGCGAGCTAGATAACCGTGGCAGCCACTTCTATTTAGCGAAGTTCTGGGCTGAAGCGCTTACTGCACAAGATGAAGATGCTGAGTTGAAAGCGAAGTTTGCGCCACTTGCGAAAGCACTTGCTGAAAACGAAGACAAGATTATTGCTGAACTTGCTCAAGTTCAAGGTCAAGCTGCTGACATCGGTGGTTACTATGCTGTAGATACAGCTAAAGTAAATGCTGTAATGCGTCCAAGCGAAACGTTAAACGCGACACTTGAAGCGATCTAAGTCATAACTAAATCGGTAAATTTACCGATGAAGTGAAAAAAGCCGATGCATATGCATCGGCTTTTTTTAATAGTGCTTTATGCTCTATGCTTTATATTTAAAAAATCAGATGATATTTTTTAATATCAGATGTTTGTTATAACTATAATTTAATAATGTTTGAGTGATTTAATTAAGAGATGAATAAAAAGAGTTTAATTTTCGGGGTGTTAGTGACAGCTATTTGGTTCATGGGAATTTATGGCTTTACTAAAAGTAATGGCTATAGTTTGCCATTAGAATTAAATGCCTTGGGTGATTTTCTTGCTGGTATTTTCGCACCTGTTGCTTTCTTCTGGTTAATTCTAGGGTATGTTCAGCAAGGTAAGCAGTTAGATCAAAATACGAAAGCTCTAGAACAACAAGAAAAAGCATTACAACTTCAGATTGATGAGATGAGGGAGAATGTTAAACAGCAAACAGAACTTGTTAATATCCAAAAGAAGCAATGTGAAGAGCAACAGAACCTACTGGAACCACGCTTTATTATTTCTGATGCTGAGGTATTTAATGTATTAGGCAGAGAAGTTGAAAGGAATTCTGAAAATAATCATTTATTAAATTCTAATGAAAATGTATTGGTTAGAATTACTTTTAATTTAATAAATTTTGGCGAAGAAATTTTTGATTTGAAAATAAAAGAAAATGGTAAGAAATTAATAGTAGTAAAAGTTGATCATATAGCAAGAGGAAATATTCAAAGTATTAATTTTGATTTAGCGGATGAGCAGATTGTTTTATTAAACAATCAACAAGAATTATTAGTTGAGCTTGATATGGGATTTATTTGTAAGAATGGCAAAAATTTAGACAAAGAACTTAAATTGTTAATCTATAAACGTAATGAATTACAGTTTGGTGCAGAATTTTTTCTGAAAAAATAAAGCCCACTTTCGTGGGCTCTAAATCAATCAAATTTTAACGACCATTACGTCCGCGACCGCGTGGTGATTTCGTATTTGGACGTGTTGTACCATTGGTTTTACGCTTTGGTTTCTCGCTTTCGTCCATTTGCCAAATACGCTTTGTACCTGACTTTTTCACAGAGCCATCTTTGTTCTTACGAACCATAGGCTTACCACCTGTACCACCCGGTTTTTTCACATAAGAGCGTGAACGGTAAGGTTCTTCCGCAGGAATGTTCTGAAAGTCAGGGTATAAAAGTGGCTCGATTTCTTTGGTTTCGCCTGGCTGTAAACCCATTTGAACCAAATCAATTGCACCAATTTTAGTACGGATTAAACGTAAAGTAGGAAAACCTACAGCAGCAGTCATACGACGTACTTGACGGTTACGGCCTTCACAAATGGAAATTTCGACCCAAGACGTCGGCACAGACGCACGGAAACGTACAGGAGGATCACGCTCCCATAACCACTCAGGTTGTTCAACTTTAGATGCTTCAGCAGGTAAAGTCATACCATCTTTAAGTTCCACACCTTTACGCAACTGCTCAAGGGCTTCTTCAGTGACATCACCTTCAACTTGAACCAAATATGTTTTAAATTTTTTATTGGCAGGGTTAGTGATGTATTGGTTTAAACCACCATGGTCGGTTAAAAATACCAAGCCTTCAGAGTCCATATCCAAACGACCAGCCAAGCGCAAAGTAGAGTCGCTGACAAAGTCAGACATCGTCATATGTGCTTCATCTTTACGGAACTGGGAGAGGACGTCATAGGGCTTATTCAGGATGACGATTTTCATAGTCAATAACTTCTGTAATTACATAAAATAAGAAATATCAAGATTTATTTAATAGAGAAATGTAGTTATTTCTCGTATAAATCTCAAAAACAGCGGAATTCGATTAAGCTATTATGCGATAAGAAGAGTGGAAAGTATTGTCTATCGGCAATTATTTTTTAAATTTGCCAATTATAATAAAAGGGAGCGCCTGCAAAATGGGTTATCAGAAGATCATCGTTCCTGCGGATGGTAGTAAAATTACCGTAAACGCAGATTTATCATTAAATGTTCCAAATCAACCGATTATTCCTTTTATTGAAGGCGATGGTATTGGTGTCGACATTACACCAGCCATGAAAACTGTAGTGGATGCTGCAGTACAAAAAGCATATGGTGGTAAACGCTCGATTGAGTGGATGGAAGTCTACTGCGGTGAAAAAGCCAATAAAATTTATGGCTCTTATATGCCAGAAGAAACTTTTGATGCGCTACGCGAGTTTGTGGTTTCAATTAAAGGCCCCTTAACCACACCCGTCGGCGGGGGCATTCGTTCTTTGAACGTGGCGCTACGCCAAGAATTAGATTTGTACGTCTGTGTACGCCCTGTACGTTGGTTTGAAGGGGTACCATTACCTGTTCAGCACCCTGAACTGACTGACATGGTCATTTTCCGTGAAAACTCAGAAGATATTTATGCAGGAATTGAGTGGAAAGCCGATTCTCCCGAGGCAAAGAAAGTAATTAAGTTTCTCAAAGAAGAAATGGGCGTGACTAAAATCCGCTTTGAAGATAACTGTGGTATCGGGATTAAGCCTGTATCGAAAGAGGGAACGCAGCGTCTTGTGCGTAAAGCCATTCAATTTGCCATTGATAATGATAAGCCGAGTGTGACCTTGGTTCACAAAGGCAACATCATGAAATATACCGAAGGAGCGTTTAAAGAGTGGGGCTATGAACTTGCGATGGACCGCTTCGGTGGTGAGCTCATTGATGGCGGGCCATGGGTAAAAATCAAAAATCCGAAAAATGGTAAAGATATCATCATTAAAGATGTGATTGCCGATGCATTCTTGCAGCAGATTTTAATGCGTCCTGCGGACTATTCAGTGATTGCGACTTTAAACCTGAATGGCGACTATATTTCTGATGCACTGGCTGCTGAAGTCGGAGGGATTGGTATTGCGCCGGGTGCGAATATTGGTGGGGCAATTTCTGTTTATGAGGCCACACACGGAACAGCGCCAAAATATGCAGGTCAAGATAAAGTCAACCCAGGCTCCATTATTCTTTCTGCTGAAATGATGCTATGGGATATGGTCTGGATATAGGCGGCAGATTTGACCATTAAGGGTATTTCAGAGACAATTGAGGCGAAAACAGTCACTTATGATTTTGAGCGATTAATGCCGAATGCAACCTTATTGCGCTGTTCAGAGTTTGGTGAGGCTATTATTGCGAATATAGAATAAGTCTCAAGCTAAAAATGGTAGAAACCCGCACATGTTGCGGGTTTTTTTTTGTTGTGTTGAAAATAGCTATGGAAATATGATTGCAATGTAAGGCTAGGTTAAGGGATCAGTGTTTTGAGTGAGTATAGGTAAGGCTGAAGAATAAGGGGGGTTGATTCTTAACCATAATTTATATACGTAATTACAATGAAGTACTTTGATACAGCTTATAGCTTGGGTTTTTAGCTGAGTGATGTATGGTGGTCTTTGTCGAATGTTACGGCAGATGATAAAGGAGTAGTCTCGTGGCTAATCAACAAAATCAACAGCAGAACAATCAGCAGCAACGTCAACAACAACCAAATCAACCGCAAGAACAGCCAGATCAACAACAACAGCAACAACAACCCAAACCAAATCAAGGTCAGCAAAAGCAGCCTAACCAAAACCAACCGAACCCAAATCAGCAACAACGCTAGGCGTATTGCTATTTCATGAACGAATGTTAAAGGCATTTCAAGGAAGAATCGATCAAAGGGAGTTGAGCCAAAGGAGGACCTTATGTCGAATAATGTTGTGAAAACATTAAAACAGAAGATCAAAGCACGTTTAAAAAAGATCTCTAAGCATCAGTCTAAGCTGAAAGCCTTAGAGAAAAAACTGAAGAAGCGTAAGTAGTTTTACGTGGTTTATTTGAAGCAAAGCCCTCATATTATATGAGGGCTTTGTCGTTACATATATAAGATATCTTTCAATATATGAAGCATTTAGTATGAAAAGGTAACTTTATCTTATTTTAATATCTAAAAATTAGCTGAGTAGTTGAATCATGTCTCGTTTAGTTCTGAGTGGAGCTATTTTAAGTACAAGTCTGCTGATGAGTGGATGTCAGCCGCCGGCTTCGGGTGAAGCAGCGGGTTTGAGTTATCCATATTTATATTGGCAGTTATATAAGACGCCTTTAGCAAAAAATTTAAATGTGCCTGTACAAGGTGTAAGTCATAAGTACATACAGGACACTTGGGGGGCTGCACGTGGTCAGGGACGAAAACATCAAGGTATTGATATCTTTGCTAAACGTGGTACGCCTGTTTTAAGCGCCACATCAGGCATTGTCTTGGATGTCGGCATCAATAGTTTAGGTGGACAAGTGGTGTGGGTAATGGGACCAAACTTAAGCCGTCACTACTATGCACATTTAGATGCTTATGCGCCTGATATTCAAACGGGTGATTGGGTTGAAGTGGGAGAAGTGTTGGGCTATGTCGGAAACACTGGCAATGCCAAGAATACGCCACCACATTTGCATTATGGAATTTATAGGACTGGGAAAGGAGCTGTGAATCCTTATCCATATTTAACTTTAAATGCATTGAAATAACGGAGCTTTGATCTAAAGCTGTAAAAGTTTGAATGCGTTCATTGTATTGGTTATAGAGGGTATATCAATTAGGCTCTTTTCTTATTCTTACACCTTACGTTTGTAATATTTAGGAGTAAGTTAAAAATATCACTACGTATTTAACATGGATGACCCTCTATAACGCGCCCGACTAACGCAAGTAGGTTAATTCTTTTTTGATTCTCTTCAATGCGAAGGCTTAAAAGGCCTTTTTTCTAGTTGTTGGATTGGAGGTGGATGTCCTACGAGTAAAATAAAATAGTTGCAGTGTTCCTAAACCGAGTACTCCCGCAGCAAGCATAAACTGAAAGTGATATGACCAACCCAAATGCTGCAAGGTACTAAAACTTAGGCCACCAACCAGCTGTACCGTTGCAAAGCTGAGTGTCGCCATACTCCACAGTTTTTTATAGGCCAAGCCGTAGAGTTGTAAGATGGTGTAGGAGGTGAGAAAGACCACCGCAGGGTTCAGTAGGCCTGTGAGAAATGAGGACATGAGCGTAAATACAGGCGAAAAACTCAGAACCGCAATAAAAACTGCCGCAATATAGACACTGTATAAAATCTTTAAAGCCAGAAAGTTGCCAAATTTACGCGCTAAAGCATAAGCTGTCGCTGCACCCAAAGCGCTGCCTAAGCCATATAAAATCCAGTTAAAATTGATCCAATATAAATTTAGCGTTAACACATGGCTTAAATAATCAATCCAAAACAAAGAATGGGGAATATACGCAAAGGCGCTGCAGGCATAAACAATGAGTAAGCTATAGTAAATTTTATTCACTGTATAAGTCTGGGGCTGGCTTGTAGGGATACTGTGCAGTTGCTTTTGGAAAGGGTGAACAAGTATCCATAATAACAATGTAATGACAAATGCAAAGCCACAGAGAATGAACCATGCACTACTGATTGCAATACGGTCTAAATACGGCATAAACAGCGTGGCTGCCAATACACCAATTCCTATTCCGCTAAATCCAATGAGATTAATTTTAAAACGGTGCTGTAACTCACTGCACTGCGCCACAATACTGGGCGATAGAATCATCAGCAAACCACCGCCGATACCTGAAATGATGCGCCACAACAAATACCAAACTTCGTTAAAATGCGCAAATGCACAGGCAAACAGGCTGATTGAACCAAAGAGCGCAGCAAAAATGATATAGATCGGCATTTTTGCATTCTGTGGCAACTTCATCGCCCAAAATGCTCCGATCAGATAACCCAGCAGATTGGCGCTACCGAGTAGGCTGGCGAAATTGTGTGACCATTCATAGGCTTCGCGAGTGGACGGCAGTAGAGCGGTATAAGAAAAACGTAAGATGCCAATTCCCAAGCACATACTCAGGCAGAGAAAGAGACTCAGTTTTACGGTGCTTGAGAACGTCCTGTTCATCATAATTTGACTGTTTGTTTAAAAAATACACTTGAACTATAAGATGAAATTTACAATAAAACAATCGGGTGATGTCCGCCTTTAGTCGAGCGGAGTAAAGGCGAAGTCAATTTAATCAGTATCTTTGAGTTGATTGATATCCACGGCATCACCAATGGTATAAAAATGTCCGCCTGCAACATGGTGGATGCTTTTCCATTCATCTGCGGCTTCATGGTAGTACCAATGCCCATCTCTAAAAACACGATCATCTGCATAAGCGGCAATGACTTTGCCAATAAACAAGTCATGTTGCTGTTGATTATGTGGTTCAGGAATGAGTTCACACAGAATCCAAGCGCTACAGCCTTCAACCACTGGAATTGGGCTGTGACCAAACTGAAAAAGTTCGACTCCACACTGACGTAACTTTTCAGGAGCATCATATTGACTGATCATGCCCAGTGCAAAGACCATTTTCAGCTGTTTAAGTGTAGGGACTTGCAGCGCAAACAAACCCGATTTTTCAATGATACTGCGGGTTTTTGTCGATTTATCCAGTACAATCGTCACTTTGGCTGGGCTAAACTCTAGAGCGCATGCCCAAGCCGCGGCCATGACATCGGTGCTTTTATCATCTTGACTGGAAACTAGCACGGTTGGGCCGTGGTTGAGTAGCCGATATGCTTTTTCTAAAGGGACGGGCAGAATGTGAGGATTAAGCAGAGATTGATTCATGTAAAAGAACACTTTAACAGCCGTTTAAATGCTTTATACCACATTCTAAAACTGCCAATTCAGTCTAAATTTGTACATTCAGCGTGGAATATGGCGCAAAACAGTAAGCCCGTTTAAATTTTGATTTATAATTATGACAGCATCATTTAGGGAAACAATATGAATATCCCCTTAATCGTCAATGTCATCATTTTTATTGCATTGCTTTTTTTACTAGGCCAAACCCGTAAAACCGATTGGAGTTTAGCGAAGAAAGTACTGGCAGGTCTTTGTCTTGGTATTGTTTTTGGTCTCGCTTTACATGGGTTTTATGGTACGCATTCGCCTGTACTGCAAGAGTCGGTACAGTGGTTTAATTTGGTCGGTAAAGGCTATGTCAAACTACTACAAATGGTGGTGATGCCTTTGGTATTTGTTTCCATTTTAGGCGCTGTTATTAAGCTACACGATGCAGGTTCATTAGGTAAAATTAGTTTTATCAGTATTGGAACTTTGTTATTTACCACCGCGATTGCTGCATTTGTCGGTGTGGTGGTGACCAATCTGTTCGGCTTAACCGCGGCAGGTTTGGTACAAGGCACACAAGAAACTGAACGTTTAAATACGATTCAAACTGACTATGTCGGGCAAGTGGCTGACTTGCAAGTACCTGATTTATTTCTGTCATTTATTCCGAGCAATCCTTTTGCCGAGCTGACAGGGGCACATCCAACCTCTATTATCAGTGTAGTCATTTTTGCAGTGTTTTTAGGCATTGCAGGTTTGAACCTCATGAAAGCGGATGCTGATAAAGGACAAAAGCTGTTGTCTGCAATTGACATCTTGCAAGCGTGGGTCATGAAGTTGGTGCGTCTAATTATGATGCTCACGCCTTATGGTGTGTTTGCACTCATGACCAATATTGTGGCCAATTCTAAAATGGTGGACATCTTAAACTTAGGTGGCTTCTTGGTTGCATCTTATATCGGCTTAGCGATTATGTTTATCGTGCACGCCGTGATTTTGGCGCTCACAGGTATGAACCCAATTCAGTTTTTTAAAAAGGTTTGGCCTGTGCTGACCTTTGCATTTACCAGCCGTTCAAGTGCTGCTAGTATTCCTTTAAATATTGAAGCGCAAACACGACGTCTGGGCGTACCTGAGTCGATTGCCAGCTTTTCAGCATCATTTGGTACGACCATTGGGCAAAACGGCTGTGCGGGGCTGTATCCTGCGATGCTAGCTGTTATGGTTGCACCGACAGTTGGCATTAATCCGCTCGATCCACTGTGGATTTTGACTTTGGTTTGTGTCGTAACCTTGAGCTCGATTGGGGTGGCAGGTGTAGGTGGTGGAGCAACATTTGCAGCACTGATTGTCCTGCCGATGCTGGGTTTGCCTGTGACTTTGGTTGCACTGCTTATTTCAATTGAGCCTTTAATTGATATGGGTCGTACGGCTTTGAATGTAAATGGTTCTATGACCGCAGGTGTCGTGACCAGCCAAGTCTTAGGTCAAACGGATAAGCGTATTTTTGAGCAAGACAATGTGGACTTAAAAGAAGTCTAAGCTGAGAAATATATAGCTTATGAACTGAAAAGAAGCCTATCTTCATGATTAGGCTTCTTTTTATTGGGCGTGTATCCATAAATGACTAAAAACTGTATCTATTTTTTTGCTCAGTTTTTTGCAGAATAAAGCTTCAATTTAGGAGAAAAACGATGAAAATGTATCAAGTCGATGCCTTTACAACTGAATTATTTAAAGGTAATCCTGCTGCTGTGATTGTACGTGATGAATGGTTAGCAGTAGATTTGATGCAGAATATTGCCTTGGAAAATAATTTGGCAGAAACGGCTTTTGTGAAAGTCGTTGATGATGAAAACTATGAAATTCGTTGGTTTACCCCTCAGGTTGAAGTGGATTTTTGTGGGCACGCGACTTTAGCCAGTAGTTTCGTCCTGTTTCGGGATTATACCGATGCTAAACGTATCCAGTTTCATGTAAAAGACTTGGGTGTTTTTATCATTGATCAAGATGCTGATGGCAAGATTTATATGAATTTTCCAATTCGTGCACCGCAAAAGTTAGAAGACTATCCTGCGGAAATTCATGAATTGGTCGATTGTGAAATTAAAGAAGTCTATTTAAACCCACAGGCTTATATTTTAGTGTGTGAGTCTGAGCAGGCAGTTAAGGATGCCAAACCGAACTTGGATAAAATTCGTCAAATGGCAGAAAAGCACAAAGTCAGTACCGCGATTACCGCTGAAAACTTGGATGTTACCCTGACTTCAACGTCTCAAGACTATGACTATATCGCGCGTTATTTCGCACCGCATAAAGGCATCAATGAAGACCCTGTGACAGGCTCCATGCATACAGGTCTTGCGCCCTTGTGGGCGGAGAAGTTGGGTAAAACCTCATTGCTTGCCTATCAGGCATCGAGCCGTGGAGGATTGCTTTACTGTGATATCCAGTCTGAAACGCGGATCCAAATTTCTGGCTATGCTAAGTTATATATGACGGCTGAACTTTACTTAGATTAAGTTGTAATTCTCTTAAATTAAAACTACTGGTGAAAAATAAGCATTGATTAAAATGCTATTTTTCACCAAATTACTATAAAAATAATTTCACTTTCCTCTATGATGTTGAGAATCATTCATATTTTGTCGAATTATTTGGAAAAATAATGTTAATGCGTTTTAAAACATTGAGTTTGTCGGTATTGCTACTTGGCTTTGGGGGCACAGTATGGGCACAACCCATACTGGTAAAATCGGAACAGAAAATTGAAGAATATAAATTAGATAATGGTTTACGTATTATTTTTGCGCCAAATGATAAAGAAAATAAAGTGTATATGAATATGGTCTATTTGACCGGTTCATTGAATGATCCCAAAGGTAAGGGCGGTTTAGCGCACCTACTGGAACATTTAGCGTTCAAGGGAACTAAAAATGTTCCTGGGGACGAGTTTCAGCGCCGTTTAGATCAATACGGTTTAATGAATAATGCCAGCACGGACTATTATTCAACCAAATATATTAATGTGGTTCGTCCTGAACAAAATGCGATTAATGAGCTGATTAATCTTGAAGCCGAGCGTATGGATGGCTTGGTGCTCCAAGAAAAATATGTACCGTCTGAGATCGCGATTGTGAAACGTGAGCGTGAAGTCCGTATGGATCAGCCTTTTTCAGTGCTCATGGATCAGATGTGGAAGTCCGCTTATGGCAATCAATATTTAGGGCGTTTACCGATTGGTGATTTAAACGAGTTACAGTCAATCAAAATGGCTGAACTAAATAAGTTTTATCGTGACTGGTATGCACCGAATAATGCGGTGTTTGTCATTTCGGGTAAGTTTGACCAAGCTGCTGTACTGAAGCAGATTGATGAAAAGTTTAGTGCGATTAAAGCGCGTGCTGTGCCTGCGAAAGTTAAAGTACCTGTCTTAGATGCCAGCAAGATTCAAGATCGCCAGTTTGTGGTGAAAAAAGGCAGTAACTTAGCCAAATATAATATTTACCTGAATGGTAAAAACGAGAACATTAAGACCGCGTTGGCGGTGTCACCGTATTTATATACCATGCAACCCAGTGGGCATTTGTACCAAAGCATTGTAGAAACGGGAACGGCGACAGCAGTTCAGTCAACCACATGGTTAGACCAAGATTTCAATATGGTGTTTATGGGCGCAGTTTATGCACCTAACCATGATGTAAAGAAAGTCGAGTCAGCTTTGGTTACTGGGGTAGAAAAAACACCAAGCTTCAACGAGGTTGAGCTCAACCGCGTGAAGAGCATGATTAAAAATGCCCAAGAAAGCATGTTCAGCAGCGCAACGGCAGTCGGTGGCATGCTCAGTGACTACGTGGTTTCTGCCAATGGTGATTGGACACAATACTTTAAAGATCAGCAACAGTTACAACAGCTCAGCGTTACTGATGTGAACCAACGTTTAGATGACTTTTTAGTACCCGAGCATCGTATTTCAGGCACTATTTTACCAACCCCAGAAGATCAGAAAAAAGCACTTGAACAAGCGGCAGCAGCGACCCCAGCAAAAACTTTAGACCAACAAGCCGTGGCTGAAGAACCATTGAAAGATGTCAGTGCGTATAAGGCAGAAGTGGCTGGATATGTAAAAAGCTCAAAGCAATATTTAGAAAGTGCTGAAAAACAAATTCAGCGTGGCAAGTTAAAAAATGGGATGCAATATGCGCTGTACCCAAGTACTACGCGTGACGATAAGACCTATGCTACCATTTCAATTGACTTTGGTACTGCAGAAAGTTTGTTTAATAAAGCAGAGTTGTTAGATCTGACTTCTTATTTATTGCTCAGAGCGTCAACTCAATATAGTTTGCAAGATATTGCCGATCACTCGATCGATGCTGGTGGTGGTGCAAGTGCAGCAAGTAATGGTAACGGCATCAATATTTCAATCGTGGCGAAGAAAGAAAAGTTTGATGAGTTTTTTAACTTCGTGATCGATGTACTTAAAAATCCAACCTTTGAACAAAGCCAGTTTGATTTGATTAAGTCACAAAGCTTAGCAAGTCTAGATCGACCATATACAGAACCTGAAACTGTAGCGGCTTTAACCATTGCTCGTTTACTTGAAACTTATCCAATTGGGGATATTCGACATCACTTCGAGCCTGAATATGTCAAGAAGCAGTATCAGGCCGCAACACAAACACAGGTGAAACAGCTGTATCAGCAGTTTTTTGCAATGAATCATGCACAAATTTCGGTAACGGGCGTGATTGATACGAAAAAGATGAAAAAGACTTTAAATCAGACTTTTGCAAACTGGAACTCGGCAGCGCCTTATCAGCGGATTACTTCTGACTTTACTGCATATAAAGCGCAGCGTGTACATGCACTGTCAGAGCAGCGTGAGTTTGGTAGCTATCAGAGCATTATGACGTTCCCTGTGGGCACATACCACCCAGATGCACCTGCTTTACAGGTACTCGAGCACATCTTAGGTGAGTCGCAATTATCTTCTCGTTTGGCGCAAGAGCTACGTGAAAAGAATGCCTTGGTCTATGGTTTTGGCAGCAGCATTTCGCTGGATGACTGGACGGAGTCAGGAGCGCTGACGATTGATGCAAACTATAGCGCAGGCAAATCGGCTCAAGTGTCTCAGGCGGTCTATAAAGTGTTGAATGAGTTACTGGCAAAAGGCGTTACTGAACAGGAAGTGGAAGCTGCCAAGGCTGATATTTTGAAAAAGCGTGTGACTGCACTTGAAGATAGTCGCAATATCCATCGCATGCTGATTCCTCAAATGAAGCGTAATCGTACTTTACTGGATCGTGAGCAGCGTGATTTAGCATTGGCAAAAATTAGCAAGGCTGATGTTGATGCGGTGATTCAGAAGTATATTAAGCTGGATCAGTTGGTTGAAGTGATGGCTGACCAATATGGCAAAGCGCAGCCAGTGTTGAAAAAGTAAAGATTTTAGTTCCCATCTAAAAAGAACCCCTCAAAATTGAGGGGTTCTTTTTGTCATAGGTTTTGTGAATTAGTTTTCAATTAAAGCCGATAAAACTGTTTGGCATTATGATGGAATACACGCTCTAAAGCATCAGGGTCATAGGCTGCGACAACATCACTAAAGGCATCGATAATATTCACCAACGATGTACTGACCGAATCCATCGGAAAGTTAGAGGCAAACATCACCCGATAGGTGCCAAAACAGGCGAGGGCATGTGTAATCATGGGATGCGCAAGGTCAAAGACTTCTTGTTTGGATGCCAGCCGACCTTCTTTATGAAAGCGATGTCCTAATACAGGCATGAAGAGCCCCGACATTTTGGTATAGACATTTGGACAGCTTGCAAGCTCAGCTAAGTCGTCTTTCCAACGAAAGAAAATATTTTCCCGCGCCGTTTGTGTCATCCCTGTATTTGCACCAATTGGGCCAAATAAACCTGCGGGTGTACCCAAATGATCCAGCACAATGGAAGTTTCAGGGAACTGCTTGGCCAGATAAATTACATCTTCAAGCTGTGTCGAATAAACCCAAGCATCAAAACTCAAGTTGTATTGGGAGAGTACTTCGAAGCCTTTGAGAAATTTTTTATTGCGATATAAGTGTGGCTCATCTGTCCACGCATGGATTTGTTTATCTTCATGAAAAGACGCCATTTTACGAATACCACGAAAGTGTGGTGAAGCTTTATGGTGTAATTTTAGGATCTTTTTAAAGTTACGATCACGTGGGTCAGCTGTTGCGACAATGCCACCCAATTTGACCGTATTCGCACCAAAAGCTAAAGACTCGATAAACTGAGTTTCCTCAACCACACCTTTACCTTTGCTGTGATGCCAACTGGCTTCGACATGCACCACTTGTTCTATTGTGTATGGGCCAGTATCGTGCTTATAGTCTTGGGGCAAATAAGGACGTGTGATATGACGGGTTAGGCCTAGGGTTTCAATCAGGTCTTTAGGTTTCACCAAACGAACCATTTTGTCCAAAAGCTTAGGATGCTTACCCAATAATTTGACTGCCAAAGCCGCTGCATGTGGCGTGTTATATGGGTCCCACTGGTGGATGTGCGGATCGATGAGTGCAAAGTCCAAATGCTGCATGTTCTTCCCTAAGTCATATTCCTTAGCGATTACCTTACTGTAAATTGAGGTGTTGCAACATTGTATTTCGTTTCAAATACGACGAAATGAAAAAAGCCTGCACGAAGCAGGCTTTGATTGATCAGTGATCGTGTTTGTGGTCATGCTTGTTGGCATGAAATTCTTCGTTATGACGGAAACGAAGGTAGTTCTCAAACTGTTCACAATATTCGTCATAGTTGTCTTCAAGCATCATTTGAAACTGCTGCAAAATATAAGACATCACTTGCTCTTTGGCCTCACGCATTTCATCGCCATCTTTAAAGTTATTGGCTGCCACCCACGTGTTAAAACGCGCTGTACCAAACAACATTGCGGCACTCACTTGGCCACGTATTTCAGCAGGTTTCACTTGTGAACCTTTTTCAGTGCGACAAAAATCGTTTGCTTGCTTAATAAATTCATCTGCACGTTCAAAAAAAGCAGCATTCAACGCTTCTTCTTCGGTTACATCTGTTGCTTCAATCTTCTGAACCATGAACTTGTCCTAAAATACATAAATAACTCAGACTGCATTATAGGCAAAGCCTTGCAGAAACTAAACCTTTGCCTTAATCTAAAAATAGCCTAAGCAATAAAAAGAGAATATCCATGCAAGACGCGATTGCGGTACAAAGTTTAAAAAGTGATATTGCCTTATTGCGTCAAAACATTTGGCCACCACAAAATCTAGCCAATGTCGAAGGCTTACCAATCTATTACGGCACGAAAGCAGAGGTCGAGGACTACTACCGCCAGTGGACGGGTTTAATTGAGCAGGCGCAAGACTTGTTCCAGCCTTTTATGGAAGATGAGGTAGTGGATGCAATTCATTTACCCAGTCATTTGAACTTACCGCTGTTTTATTTTCACGTCGATCGTATTCGGATTAATAAAACCCGCGCCAAAGAATCTAAAAGTTTTCGTGGAATTGCGAGCCTAATCGAAAAATGTGGGCAGTTTGAGCCAGAACAAGTCCAAGCTATGCGCGCTTGGTTAGACAGCGATGATAATGCCGCCTTGGTTGCACATCGGGAGTTTATCGATCTCAGAACCTATGTGTTTCAGCATGGACAAAGCGAATATACCCGTACCCGATTTTATGTAAATGGTATCGTGTTAAGTACCGAGCCTCACTTTGAGTTGGTCGATGCTCGAGACAAACCACGTAAACAGCGTAGCGATAGTTATAATGATCCACTCGCAGATAACAACACGTGGAAAGTATACGGCAAGTATCGTTAACCTAATTTCCCGTAGAAAATGGACTGCTTCGAGTCTTTCTCGGTTGATGTATATTTTGATTTAAACGTCTATTTCAACTTTTTGGTTTGACTGAATAGCATCAACTGTTGTTCAACCAATTTCAGCATCCTATTTTTTTCCGCAGCAATCCAGCCTGTAGCAAAACTATAGGCGGCTTCTGGTTCAGGGGCTTGTTGGAATAAGGCGTCTGCAACCACCAAATCATTATAGTGTCCCAAGCTTTCTTGAACCGCCTTGAGTTTTTTTAAATAGGTTTTTAATGCTTTTGCATCGAGTAAAGATGCCACAAACTCAATGCTATAACGCAGTTGTTTGACTTGTTTACGAATGCGGTGTTTTTCCTCATCCTCAAGCTGACTAAAGTGCTCGGCATGTACGCATATTTTATGGTGTAAAGCATGTATCACTTTGAGCGCATGCTTTTTCAGTTTGCTTTTTGAAGGCGAATCTAGTTCTTGCTCTGTAAATAAAATCAATTCAAGCCAAAGTTGCGTCGTTTCTGGTCGTTGAAATAGGGCACAGACATCAGTGATAGTCTCTGTACTTGGGACAAGATGGTCTAATGGATAACCTGCCTCAATCAGTTGAGGGAGTAAGTCTTCGTTCAGTGCGTCGATGTCCCTTGTCCCACCTAAGGCTTGAAAAATAGTGGTGAGTTCCGTTTTCCAGTGTGGTTGAATGGCATCCGACCATGCGGCAAAACTTTTTAGTGCGCTACGTAATCGGCGGATTGCCACGCGTGCTTGGTGCACATGCTCACTGGAGTACTGCTGTCGAGCAATTGAACTGGCATTCGGAAGTAAGTGCTGTAAGCAATTGGCCACTATGCTTTGTAGCGCTTCAGCTTCGCTTGAGCTTCTGTTCAGTACAAGAGGTGTTTGATACTGTGCAGGAAAGTAACTTTGCAGACGAACGGCCTGAAGTCCATAGTCTGACTTGCTATGTGTGTCGAGACTCAGTTGGTATTTTTGAACCCAAGGTCGTATAAATGCGATCAAATCTTCTATTGATCCTTGTTTTAATTCAAATTCGATTTCGAAAATATCTACACTGCTTTGTTCTTTAAAAATTTTGCCAATATCGAGTGCAATTTCAACTGTACTACTTCCAACATCCTGCAAAGCACGCAAACGTTGGATGTTGGTTTCAAAGAGCAATTCTAGGGTTGGAAGTGGAAGCCCCAAAGCGCGTTTTAATTTTTTATAGGCAGCAGGATAATCTTCATAGTTATGTAATTCGAGAGAGGTCGTCTCAGGTAGTGAAATATCAAATTCAAGTTCAAAGCGACTCAATGCTTTTGCGCTGTTCACTGCTTTGAAGGTTTGTTTCCATGCATCATTTTCCAGACGCCGTCGAATCGCTATACAGTGCTTAGCAAGCGTTTGATCAGCTGTATCAAAGTATTGAGCTGCCAAATGAATCGGCTCAGCCTTGAGTAGTGTAAACGCTTTTTGCAAGGCCTTACGCTTCTTAACTGGAACTTGAAACTTAAACTCAATCTCTTGCATAGCCCATGACTCATGACGACCTATGTTTTACTATATGCTAAATTGAATAAAAAATAGACAAATTTAAATGTGTATAAGCTAAATGAGTAGAAACAATGTGCTAGATGTCACTTTTAAAACAATGAGGCGGAGTTTAAAAAGTATGTAGAGTTAATAAATACGGATTGTCGCCGTGAGGTGACTATAACTCGACGTTGAGTAGGAGAGCATAGCTATATCTTCTTAATGATGAAAAGTAATAGAAAGCCTGTGTTGTTCTGAAAATGTACCTTTATCACAGATAAATTGGTGGCATCTATGCTGAACTACGATTTTCTATCGTGATTTTGGGGCTTATTAGGCCTTGTGGAGGGGCGATAGCAGTCATATATTTAATATAACTGCTATGGTATACAGAGTCTTATTTTAAGAATTTACGGCTAACTAAGAACTGTTCTGTCGCCTCTAAAAGCTTATCGGCATAAACTTCTAGCTTTGCCGTGAGCCAACCCAAAACAAACCAATCACTGGCTTCAAGTTCAGTTTGTTGAATGTACGCAGCTGAAGTCGCCAAGATTTGATATTCATGAGCGGCTTGTTGGGCATCATTTAACGCTTTACTGTATTTCTGCAAATTTTTCACATCATAAATTGACGTTAAAATAGGAAAGCTAAACTTCAATTCCTTAATTTTCTGCGCCAATACATCTAAGCTTTCAAAGTGACTAATATCCGCAGCATTTAAACTTTCTTGTAGCTGTCGATATTGGTTTTGCAGGGTGTTATGTGCATAGGTTTTTAAATCCTGCTTTTGTACCTGTTCATGTGAACTTAAACTAAAGGTCAATAATTCAAGATAATGATGCACGTTCTGCGTCGATTTAACTAAATTTCCAAGCTTTTCTTGAGCATATAAAATGTCTTTAGCGAGATTTTCAGTGGTGGTTGGATTTTGTAAAAATGCGCCTAGGGTACTTTGCATATGCTGCAAATGTTGTAAATGATCAAACTGGTGCTTAAATGCAGCAAGTTGCATCGCCCATTTATCAGAAATATTACTATTCCAGTCTTTAAATAAAGCCAAGGTTAGTTGTAAGTGCTCTAAAGCAGTTTGTGCCTGATCAATATGGCTTTGCTCAGCAACACCTGCTGAAATTACGGCAATATTCGGCAGTAAATGCTGCATTTGCTGACCAATCAGTAAACTTAGGTTATGTGCCGCACTTTCTTTTTTCGATAAGACAAACTCTTTTTCAAAACGTGCTGGACTCACGGTTTGCTCAAGTGCCAGTAGATTACCCATTTCGGCTTTGCTGCGGACATCTAACCACAGTTGATACTTCTTCACCCATTCAAAACTAAAGGCCAAAAGCGACTGAACAGAGCCTGATTTGAGTTCGAATTCTACCTCATGGATGGTCTGTTCTCGACCAGTTGTGCGAACCACACCGACATCCAAACAGACTTCAATTTCAGCATTTTCAAACTCAATGACGCGATAGGTGCGTTGGATGTCCGTTTCAAAGGTGAGCTTTAACGCAGCCGCATCCGATCCTAAAGCTTGGGTTAAAATCTGTTGAGCCTCTGGAATAGCTTCATAAATGCTTAAGTCCAGTTCAGGAGATGACTCTAACTCACCCAAATGATGATTATGTTCAAAACGGTGTAAATGACTTTTACCTGCGGCTTTGAGTGTTTGAATCCAGTAAGCACCTTCAAGACGCTGACGCAAAGCAGCACCATGTTGGGCCAAGAGGCGATCAGGAGTGTCAAAATACTTGGCTTGAAGTTGAATCGTTTCAGATTTTTTAGGATCTAAAGCTTTAAGAAGGGCGGTACGTCGTGTTTCGCTAATCTGAAATTTTAATTCAATTTCAACCATGAAAAATTCCTAATTTGAGGGGCTAGGTCAGTGCCAAGCCTTTATGTATTTAGATGCATGATCTGTAGTTTGTTTTTATGTGCACTAAAGGCACACCAATGGACCACTGGATTGTAGCGAAAAAGAGACAGTATGTAAGACTTGACGACACAATAAAACAAAGTTGCAGCGTGAGATTGATCAAAAAACAATTCTGTTTTTAGTGGACGTGCGCCCAGAGGCTATTGCACTTTGCAGATTGCATATTTTCAGCTATGTTGGTAAAAAACCATCAGGATGATGACAGATGAATGCTCAGGTTGAACCGAAACAGGAACACGATGCTGAACCTAATTTTCAATTGCCGATTAAGGACTATCACCAGTTTTATCGTTTTTATCTAACAGAGCACCGCAACATCATGAGTCGTCGGCTACACGTCGCGGGCAGTTCAATTGGACTGTACTTTTTCTCTAAAGCCATACTTAAACGCAAGCCGCGTTATTTTATATACGGCTTAGTCTCTGGCTATGCCTGTGCGTGGGTAGGTCATTTTGTTTTTGAAAAAAATAAGCCAGCCAGTTTTAAACAGCCTTTGTATAGTTTTATTTCTGACTGGCGCATGTTTTCTGATGTTTTACGTGGAAATTTAAGCTTACAAGATCGTGCCTTGGATAAAATTCCAAGTTAGTGAAGCACTTTGTGACTTCATTATGAAAGTTTTATGAAAAGCTTGAAATTAACAGTTGCAAAGTATGAGTTAATGTTCTAATAATGAGGTCGTTGTTTATATTTTCATCAAATAATATATAAGTGCTTTGAACTTTAAAGTGCTTTTAGTTTTCCAAGCCTAGAGCGACCTTCTCTAGGCTTTTTTTATATGGACGTTAAGTAAAATATGCGGCTTTTTAGCTTTTATGATGTTATTTCAACATCACTGGTTTAAAAAGCTAAAAAGCCGTATCAGATCGCTGCGTGTCTCTTATTCTTGTTATAAAGTTGTTATTTTTATTTTATTCTTGTTGCTTTCTGTATCCATTAAACTGCGAAAGCGGTGGGGCGACTATCACTGAAAATAGGTATTTTTATATAGCCTGAGCGTGGTCGCGGGATTTTTGTGCAAAGCAACGCATTTTCAGTCCTAATTCATTAAAGCATCAGTAGCTTTTAGCTTTATAATAGAACGACATAACCCAAAGGTAGAGTTAAATGCGCGGTTTATATTTAATTACAAATGATGATCCTTTAGAGCTACTTTTGGCTAAATTAGAAGGTGCAATGGCAACACGTGAAGTTGCCATTTTGCAGTATCGCCGTAAAAATGTACCCAAAGAAGAACAGGCTTACGAAGTCGAGTATATGAAAGCGATGTGCGCTGAGTATCGTGTTCCTTTTGTGATCAACGATGACTTAGAAATGGCAGTCAAATACGGCGTTGGTGTGCATTTAGGGCAAGGTGATGGCGAAGTTGCCGAAGCTGTCGCACGCCTGCCAAAAGATGCGGTGATTGGTCGTACGTGTTTGAACTCGATTGAGCTGGCAGAGAAAGCTATTTCTGAAGGTGCAACATACGTAGCTTTTGGTGCAATTTACGCAACTGAGACCAAGCCAGAAGCAGGCAATATTGGCTTGCAGACTTTAAAGGAAGCCAAAGCCAAATTGAATGTGCCGATTTGTGCTATTGGTGGCTTAACAGTTGAAAATTCAGGTGAAGTGATCGATGCTGGTGCCGACCTTTGCGCGGTGATTAGTGATATATTAGGGCTATCAATGTCTGCGATTCCTGATCGTATAGAACAGTGGGCTGATTTATTTGCATCTAAAGCTTAAGCGTTTTTAGATGTTTTTTTATTTTTTGAGTTGAGTAACTTCATGAGCTTATCTCCAAAGCAAGAACAATTGTTTAAACAAGCAAGCAAACATATTCCGGGTGGTGTGAACTCACCTGTACGTGCATTTAATAGCGTAGGCGGAACGCCTGTCTTTATTGAAAAGGCGCAAGGTGCATACTTGTATGATGTGGATGGTAAGCGCTATGTAGACTATGTGGGCTCATGGGGACCAATGATTTTAGGTCATGCTCATCCTGAAATTATTAAAGCAGTTCAAAATGCTGCTGTGGATGGTTTAAGTTTCGGTGCGCCTACGGTACATGAAACAACTTTAGCCGACATTATTTGCGAAATTATGCCGTCAATTGAGCTGGTTCGTATGACCAACTCAGGTACTGAAGCAACCATGACTGCTATTCGTCTTGCACGTGGTTATACAGGTCGTGACAAGATTGTAAAATTTGAAGGCTGTTACCACGGTCACTCAGACTCACTGCTAGTAAAAGCAGGTTCAGGTTTGTTAACCAGCGGCGAAGGTGAAGCGACTTCAGCTGGTGTTCCTGCCGACTTTGCCAAACACACGCTTACTCTTCCATATAACGATATTGCTACTTTAAAAGAGTGCTTTGCTAAGTTTGGTTCAGAGATTGCAGGCGTGATTGTGGAGCCTGTGGCAGGGAACATGAACCTAGTCAAACCAATCGAAGGTTTCTTACAAGCGATTCGTGATGTATGTGATGAACATGGTTCTGTTTTTATCATTGATGAAGTGATGACTGGTTTCCGTGTTGGATTGGGTGGTGCGCAAGCTCACTATGGCGTGACTCCTGATTTAACCACTTTGGGTAAAATTATTGGTGCAGGCTTACCCGTTGGTGCTTTTGGTGGGAAACGAGAAGTGATGGAGTGTATTGCACCACTGGGTAAAGTTTACCAAGCTGGAACACTGTCGGGGAATCCACTTGCAATGCGTGCAGGGATTGAGATGTTTAAACACCTGTGCCAAGATGGTTTTTATGAAAAATTGACAGCGCAGCTAGAAAAACTGCTTGTGGGTTTACAAGCCGCGGCAGATGAAGCGGGTATTGCTTTTAAAACGCAACAAGTAGGCGGTATGTTTGGTTTGTACTTTACCGATCAAGAAGACATTACTAGCTTCGACTCGATGCTGAAGTGTGATATCGATGCATTCCGTAAGTTCTTCCATGGCATGTTAGACCGTGGTGTAAACCTTGCACCATCTGCGTTTGAAGCTGGCTTTATTTCAGCTGCCCATTCTGATGAAGACATTGAATTTACGCTGCAAGCAGCTAAAGAAGTTTTTGCAAGTATGAAGTAAGTATTTGTACTTGCTAAAAAAGCCCATCTCATTTGATGGGCTTTTTTATAGCATTTTAATTGTGGAATTCAATATGAAAATCAAGCGCTACTTGATGTTGGTAGCTACCGAATTTATATTCATCAAACTTATCAATACGTTTAAATAAAGCTGAGATATGTTGAATTCATAATTGTGATGTGGGTCACAAATTAAAGAGATCGATTCTATTAAAACAGGATTTATAAAAATAGTTAAATCAGTTATTTATATTAATATGGAAAAATAAAATAAAGATTGAATAAATTATGTTAAATAAAATAAATGTTTTTAGTTACAATATGAAATATTAATTCCGATGATTTTACTTTGTTTATTTAAGAATAAAAAACCTATATATTTTTAAATGATTTTGAAATAATTAATTGCCATCATTTATAGATAAAATAATATATTTGCATTTATATATTCTGAGGAGTATTTTATCAAATGGAAAAATAAACTTTAGTTTTAATGATAAATCTAATAATAAAGTGAGTCCATAATATGATTGAGTGGCTACAAGGTGAATTAAAACATAGTCCCGAAATTCTATTGTTTTTGTCATTGGCAATAGGTTTTTGGATTGGTCAATTTCAATTCGGTAAGTTCCAATTTGGTGGTGTCGCTGGATCATTATTGGTTGCAGTGATTCTAAGTTTGATTGGTGTACCTGTTGACAATGGTGTGAAAGCCATTCTATTTGCACTATTTATTTATGCAGTTGGATTTGAAAGTGGTCCGCAATTTTTCAAATCTCTCGGACCTCAGTCGATTAAAGAAATTCTACTGGCTGCCTTTATGGCCATTTGCGGGCTTATCACCGTCCTCGCTATGGCGAAAATATTTGATCTAGACAAAGGTTTGGCTGCAGGCTTAGCCGCAGGCGGGATGACACAATCTGCCATTATTGGTACGGCAGGTGATGCTATCTCGCGCTTAGATTTGCCAATGGCAGAGATTCAACGACTGCAAGCCAATGTCGCAATTGGTTATGCTGTGACTTATATTTTTGGCTCTCTAGGTGCGATTATTATTTGTGTGAATATCTTGCCGAAATTTATGGGGCGAGAAATTCATGATGACGCACTTAAAGCACAGTCTGAGCGTTTAAAAGGTGCTTTTGAACTTGCACCGGGTCAGGAACTGGCGATGCCAGAAATTGTGGGACGGATTTATAAAGTTCAACAAGCGGCTGGTCAAACGATTGCAGAATTAGAAGCCCAAAAGTCAGGTATTACCATTGAGCGGCTTAAACGTAAAGATCAGTTTATCGATGTATCCCCCGAAATTACTTTGCAAACGGATGATGTAGTTCTCATCGTTGGTCGCAGAGCAAGTGTCGTTTCTATTGCAGAGAATATTGGCTCCGAACTCCAATCTTCTCAGGGTATGGAAATGGTCATGGATACGACGGATGTCATTTTAAGAAACTCTAAATATATCAATCGAACATTAGGCGATGTCAAAGCCAATACGCCTGATTATCTTAAACACGGCATTTATGTGCTGGGCATTAAACGTCAGGACGAAACACAGCTCTTAAGTGATGAAACCATCCTGCGTCAAGGCGATGTGGTGACCGTATACGGAACCAAAAGTGATCTTGAGCGTTTAGTCAAAGAAGCAGGTAAGGCCTTACCAGAAAGCTTAAAAACAGACTGGATCTTCCATGGTGCTGGTTTGGTGGTGGGCTTACTGATTGGCTTATTTGTCGTGCGTATCGGTGATGTTCCTCTGACACTTGGTGCTGGCGGTGGCGCACTTTTATCAGGTCTGTTGTTTGGTTGGCTACGTAGTCGAAACCAAGTCCATGGCAATATGCCTTTAGCAGCTTCGCAGTTGCTTAAAGATTTAGGTCTTGCAGGTTTTGTGGCTGCGGTTGGTTTACAGTCAGGGTTACAGGCCATTCAAACCATTAAAGACAGTGGTTTATCTCTATTTATGATTGGTGTAGTGGTCACCGTTGTGCCACTGATTCTTTCAATGCTTTTCGCACGTTATGTTCTGCGTTATGAGAATGTCGCAGTGATGGCAGGTGCATTAACTGGTTCACGAAGTGCAAACCCTGCATTTGGTGGCGTGCTTGATAAAGCAGGAAATTCAATTCCTACGGTTCCTTTTGCAATTACCTATGCATTGGCCAATGTTTTTTTAACCTTGCTGGGTCCACTGATTGTGGGTTTAGCTTAAAAATTGATGTTTAACAATAAATCTTTAGCTTCACTATAATTAAAGGAGACTTCCCATGGGGAACGTTGATTACTCAAAATACGCAAAACTAAGCCCATTTGAATTAAAAGATAAACTGATTGCGCTCGCAGAAAGTCGAACTGACCGTATGATGCTGAACGCAGGCCGAGGAAACCCAAACTTTCTTGCAACTGTTCCTCGTAGAGCTTTTTTCCAACTGGGTTTATTTTCTGCAACCGAATCTGAGTTTTCATTTTCTTATATGCCAGAAGGGCTCGGCGGTTTTCCACGACCTGTAGGCTTGCAATCTCGCTTTGATAACTTTGTACTCGAAAATCGTGATAAGCCAGGTGTAGTGTTTTTAGGAAAAGCGATTTCTTACGTCCGAGACCAGTTGGGCTTAGACCCTGATGCATTTTTACTAGAAATGGTTGAAGGTATTTTAGGCTGTAATTATCCTGTTCCAGATCGCATGTTGCGCTTGAGTGAAACCATCATTAAAGAGTATGTGTTGCGCGAAATGGGCGTGCAGGGTATGCCAAAAGATGGCTTAGATCTGTTTGCCGTAGAGGGTGGAACAGCAGCAATGGCATATATCTTTAACTCGCTTAAAGAAAATAAAATTATTGCTAAGGGTGATCGAATTGCCATCGGTACCCCGATTTTTACCCCTTATTTAGAAATTCCAAAACTCAATGATTATCAGTTGGAAGAAGTATTGATTGAGGCGGATCCAAATCAGGGATGGCAATACCCAGAGTCAGAACTCCGTAAATTAGAAGATCCATCAATTAAAGCCTTCTTCTTGGTGAATCCAAGTAATCCACCTTCGGTCAAAATGAGTGATGAAGGCTTGGCAATTTTGGCTGATATTGTTAAAAAACGTCCTGATCTGATTATCCTGACCGATGATGTCTATGGAACATTTGCCGATAATTTCAAATCACTATTCGCCATTTGTCCAGACAACACCATTTTGGTTTATTCGTTCTCAAAATACTTTGGTGCGACAGGCTGGCGTCTAGGTGTCATCGCCACGACCAACAATAATATTTTGGATAAGAAGCTTACTGAATTATCTAAAAAAGATAAAAAAGAACTAGAAGAGCGTTATTCATCGCTCACGACTGATCCATCAAGCATCAAGTTTATTGATCGTCTGGTGGCAGATAGTCGTAATGTGGCCCTAAATCACACCGCTGGACTTTCGACACCACAACAAGTTCAAATGGTTTTATTTGCGTTATTTAACTTAATGGATTCACGTCAAAGTTATAAAAAAGCGGTTAAATCTGTGGTACGTGAGCGTGATGCAGCATTGTATCGACAACTGGGTGTTGATGTTCCTCAAGATCCAAATGCCGTCGATTACTATACGCTAGTGAATTTGGAAAATACTTCGCGGACGCTGTATGGTGATGAGTTTGCAGATTGGGTTATGAAAAATAAAAACCCAACTGAATTACTTTTCCGTGTAGCAGATGAAACGGGGGTCGTTTTACTTCCGGGCTCAGGTTTTGGTGTACAACATCCTTCTGCGCGAGCGTCTTTGGCAAATCTGAATGAATTTCAATATGCAGCCATTGGTGATTCATTACGACGTTTTGCGGAAGAGTCTTATCAAGAATATCTAAACTTTAAAAAGAAAAAATAAGCTTGAAAAGTATAGACTAATCTAGTTGTAAAAAAGCCCATCTCATTTGATGGGCTTTTTATATGGCGGGTATTTTGAATAAAAAATACTATATCTCAAATACTTTATGTTAATTTTAAGAGTACATGAAAAAATTAATAATTAAATAAGATGACTTATGATTTTAGATTTTCTTAGAAAGCCGATTCAGCTAAAATATTTTTTGATCTTTATACTATTGTCACCAATCATTATCGTCATTTTGAGCGTTATTGTTAGCGTATTAGAACCAAGTGATATACCGAGCTTAAAAGAAAAACCTTATGAATGCGGAAGTTTTGGCGATCAGAAAATGCGTATAGATCGACGATATTTATTTTTTGCAAGAGTTGAATATCAAGATGTCAGTTACTGGGAGAAAGGCTATAGAGAGCTGCATAATACCAAAGATTGTAATGATCAAATCGGTAACGCCACATTTCTTGTGAAATGGCCAGAAATGCATCCTTCAGAAGGTTTTAGGCTTTCCTCAAATCAACACAGTGACATCGCTTTCACTCTATTACAACGTGGTACTTGGAAGGATGAGTGGGGATACGACAAAACGTTTTTTGATTATACGCCTTCATTGAAATTTTATTTGAGTAAACGAATGGGTGCTCGAAAAGATATGAGCATAAGTGAGATTAATTCAGGGAAGAAATTTAATTCAAGTTTGTCACTTTATGAAATAGATTTGGGGGAGCAAGATAATATTTCTAAAAAAATTTACTGGAAAGAAGAAAACGGGAAAGTCATTAGTGTAGTCATTGCTTGTGCTTCATATCCAAGTGGTTCTACGGCGTGTGAATTAAATAGTCATGTACCAAATTATGGCTTTAACACGAGTAGTTTAGAGATTGATTTTCATTCGGAACTTCTACCACATTGGAAACAACTACAGCGTGATTCTTTAAAACTTATTGACTCTTTTCAGGTAGAAGAAAATCAAGTAAATGCTTCCAAGTAAGAATATTGAAGTAGCATAAGAACTATTGAGTAGTAAGAAAACGCGATATAACGCAATCAAGCCTAAAATTTAAAGACTTCGAATAATGGTAAAAGGAGGAAGAATGGATAAATACTTACTGGTGGCCTTGGTGGTTGGTGCATGCATACTGTTGGTGATTTACACCCAACTTGCACCAGCAGGTGGACAGAAAAATTTTAAACAAATCGTACAGCAGGCATTTAGTCGCTATAAAGTGATCGAAAAAAACTACACTATTATGATTTGTGAGATCAACCATCGCAATGAGCCAGAAGAATTGGTCTTTATACGTATCGATCCTGCTCAAAAGAAAAATTTACGCATTTCGGGAAGAATGCTGATAGCGACCTATCCCAAAGCACCATCGGTACGTGAAATGCGTAAAGACTTTAAAAACTATGTCACTTAACGCTTAGCGTCGACGAGAGCTACTACGGCTGCGTCCGCGAGCCATACCGCCTAAAGCATTGAGTACAGCAAGCTTGGTCATACTGCCTGAAGCATGCGCATGACAGATGGCAGCAGCGAGAGCATCGGCAGCATCTTGCTGTGGTTTGATGCTTAAATTCAAGAGTCTCATCACCATCATTTGTACTTGTTCTTTGTCCGCAGCGCCATAACCGACCACCGACTGTTTAATCTGGCGTGCGGTGTATTCTGCAACTTGTATGTCAAGGTTGACCAGTGCAGCAATAGCAGCACCACGTGCTTGCCCCAGCTTCAGTGCGGAGTCAGGGTTTTGTGCCATAAATACTTGCTCGACTGCGGCTTCGGTTGGGCCATGAAATTTTACAATACGATCAATCCCTGCAAAAATACGTTTTAGCCGTTCAGGCATATCAGCAGCTTCGGTACGAATGGTGCCAGCATCGACAAAAATTAGTTTTTGACCTTCTTTTTGAATAATACCGTAGCCTGTGAGGCGAGAACCGGGGTCAATACCAATAATTAATGACATGCTTGCCCTTTAAAAAAAATAATATGCCCATATTGTTACATAAGCGTATCAAAAAAGCTTGATGTAGATTGAGCACTTGATTCTTGCACCTTATTCATTTTGTTGAGATTAGATTAATTTTCATGAAATTATTTCTTTTTATATTAGCTGGTGTCATTCTCGAAGTCTTCGTATGGATTGGCGTGGGTGACCTCGTTGGTAGCATGTGGTACGTGTTCTTCTGGTTTATTGCCGCTTTCTTTATTGGTATGAGCCTGATTCGTAAGTATTCAGCAGGTTTAATGCCACAAATGCAGCAAATGCAAGCGGGCCAGATGGGTGCAGATCCTGCATTAACAAACAATCTGCCAAAAATCATTGCGGGTTTTCTTTTGTTGATTCCTGGCTTGGTGACAGATGTGGTTGCCGTGTTATTGCTTATTCCAGCAGTACAAAAAGCCATGACGGGCGCGCTGATGAACGTGATGATGAAACGTCAGCAAGCGATGATGGAAAAAATGATGGGTGGCATGATGGGAGATATGAATGGCATGGGCGGTGGTGCTCAAGGTCAAAACCCATTTGCAGATATCATGCGTCAGATGCAAGAAATGCAGCAACAGCAGGGCGGTTCAACTTATCGTGACTCTAGTATTATTGATGGCGAAGCACGAGAAGTTACGCCAGATGCGAAAAAAATTGAAATGAAAGATGTGAATAAATAATTTCATGCCTAATTTTAAAGCCGAGTTCTAACTCGGCTTTTTTTATCTTTATGAAAATGTTTTAAGTGCTTATGATTTAAAATAAATATAACAAACGATATAATTATTTTTTAAAATTTATGCCGCTTTTTTATGTCATTGCTTTTCACGATTTGCGCATTGCATTTTGTTGCGCAGCTAAGTCCTGGTCCTGATGTTTTGCTGATTGCTAAAAGTTCAGCTTCGACCACACAAAAAAATACTTTAAAAACGATCTTAGGTATTTCTGTTGGCATCGTAGTTTGGGTGGTTTTAACCTTGTTAGGTTTTACCGTACTCATCGACAAAATGCCGTGGATTCAACAAGTATTGATGGTGGTTGGTGGGCTGTTCCTTGCACGTATGGGTTGGCTTATGTTGAAAGCAGGCCTCAGCGCAATGCAGCAAGAAGCCTTGCTAGATGATGGTCAAAAACTGCCTCCACCAAAGGCAAACCATTATTTCATGTCAGGTTTGCTGACTAACTTGTCCAACCCGAAAACGCTGATTTATTTTAGTAGTGTGTTTTCACTAGCCTTGAGTTCTAGCGCAAGTCCCTATTTAAAAATACAGCTTGCGGTCATTATTCCCATTCAAACTTTTATGACTTTTGCACTGCTGATGATGCTTTTGTCATTACCTAAAATTAAGGCGGCATATCAGCGTTCAGGGAGTTATATCGACATTTTTTCTGGCGGGTTGTTCCTGATTTTTGCTTTATGGCTTTGGTACGATGCTCTCGCAATCTACATCTAAGTCATTTTTAAACTCTTTAGATGATGGAGCCTGTTCCACGGTGGACGCCTCATCTTTTTTACTTTGCGCATAGCGGTTGGGCTGTAATGTCGCTTCGGTATTTTCTGAACCTTTATAGCTACGGCTGCGGTTGGCACGCTCACGTAAACCGCCTTTTTTAATCAACTGAACCATTCTTTCTTCCTCATTGTTGCATCTTATTTTAATAAACAATCGCGAGAAAACTAAAGGGTTTTGAGCAAATATGACGGAATACGTCAAAAACTATTATGTTACAAAATGAAATTGTCATGATTTGGTGTTATAAAGAGGAATATGTGTTAAATCAATTGATTAATCTTTCAGTGTAAGCCGTTGCTGACATCACTTCAGGTGAATGGCGCTTGAGTCTCAACAAATACTCACATAAGATAAATGAATCTAACATTCTGTGATGCAGGGTGATGGACAATAAAAACAAGAAAGGACAAAAACAAGGGGGTAAAGCGATGCTCTATCAATACCACTGCGCATGTTGTGAAACAGTTGTCGCATCAACAGATAAAGACTGTCCAAACTGTGGATCACATAATATTCGAAGTCCTTTTGGATTTTGGATTTTCTGTATTGTTGCATGTCTTGCTGCAGCGATTATCGTTAAATCTGTACAAGTCTATTTGGCCGACCGAAACAGTGAACCCGCTGCCGTGACTTCGCTCTTTGATGTGCTCAATCATGACAACAAACCCAAGTAGTGGAGTTCAATGACTTCACGACTGAACTGATGCAATATTTTTCCATCAGTTCAAATAAAAAAACCCGCATTAAGCGGGTTTCTTTTAGGATCAAACTTATAGACCAGCTGAAGCTTTAAGCGCTTCCACTTTGTCTGTTTTTTCCCACGTAAATGCTGTATCTGAACCTTCACGACCGAAGTGACCATAAGCAGCAGTTTGCTTATACATCGGTTGAATGAGGTCAAGCATACGAGTGATCCCGTATGGACGTAAGTCGAAGTGTTCACGGACTAATGCAATGATCAACTCTTCAGATACTTTTGCTGTATTGAAGGTATTGATCGAAATAGACGTTGGCTCAGCTACACCAATGGCATAAGACACTTGAATTTCACATTTGTCTGCAAGGCCCGCAGCTACGATATTTTTCGCAACATAACGACCTGCGTAAGCAGCAGAACGGTCAACCTTAGATGGATCTTTACCAGAGAAAGCACCACCACCGTGACGTGCCATGCCACCGTAAGTGTCTACAATGATTTTACGACCTGTTAAACCACAGTCACCCACTGGACCACCAATCACAAACATCCCTGTTGGGTTGATGTGGAATTTGGTGTCTGCATGGAACATTTCAGCAGGGATCACTTTTTTCACGATTTCTTCAATCACAGCTTCTTTTAAGTTGCTTTGAGAAATTTCAGGATCGTGCTGGGTAGATAATACGACTGCATCTAAACGAACAGGCATGCCATTTTCATAAGCAAAAGTCACTTGGCTTTTTGCATCTGGACGTAACCATGGTAAAGCGCCACTACGACGTAGCTCAGCTTGCTTTTCCATTAAACGGTGTGCATATGAAATTGGAGCAGGCATAAGCACGTCAGTTTCACGGCTTGCATAACCAAACATTAAACCTTGGTCACCCGCACCTTGATCTTCAGGCTTTTGACGGTCTACACCTTGAGCAATCTCTGGTGACTGTTTACCAATCATGTTGATCACAGCACATGTTGAACCATCAAAACCAAGGTCAGAATGGTGGTAACCAATGCCATTTACGGTTTGACGAACAATCGCTTCGAAGTCAACATTTGCAGTTGTTGTGATTTCACCTGCAAGTACTACCGCACCCGTTTTTACAAGCGTTTCACAAGCAACCCGCGCATATGGGTCTTCTTTTAAGATCGCATCCAAGATAGCATCACTGATTTGGTCAGCCATTTTATCTGGATGGCCTTCGCTTACAGATTCCGAGGTAAATACAGCGTACTCGCGCATAAGTCCTATCACAGTTAATTTAAAAGACGCAATATGGTACATCGACTTAGCCGTTTGAGCCAGTTCTACACGACCAAAATGACTGAATTTATTTCAATTCAACGACTTTTTATCTGATATAAGCATCTAAAAAATTGATATAGCGTTTATTTTTAGTTCGAAATGACAAAGTAAAGGCTTTTGGTTCAAAGTCTATAGGTCCGTATCATGAGATTTTATGTTTTGGTTATATCTAATTGTAAAACAATAGCTTGTTTGAGTTTTTGTTGGCTTGGGTGTTAAGTTGGTAAATAAAAAATGCTCAAAATAAGCAACATAAAAGAATCTATAATTTGTACTAATTCATGAATAATTTAAAAAAGTGAATAAAATTCACCATGAATGTTTAATTGTATGTAAAAAATACAAATGTATCTTGTGATGTTTTTGATACTCAAGGATAACGGTTTGTTCTGATTAGTGAATAGGGTGGCTGAGCTTTGTTTTTAAAAGCTGATGATTCTATCGTGTAGAATTTGAACCGGAGAAAAGCGAGAGAGACATTTCTGAGTGAAATTGTTGTGATTTTAGGCAATGCCCGCATTTATTAGACATTGATGATGAATAAATAGCGAAATATTGTCCATTAGGCTTTACCCATTCCTCTTTTTTTAAGACAATACACCTATCTTTGAATTCTATTCATCTTACTCTTTAAATCATTTGTTTGGACTCTGACCTATGACAACCCCGCTTAACGAACGTCGTATTGCAAACGCAATTCGTGTATTGGCAATGGATGCTGTGCAAAAAGCAAACTCTGGACATCCAGGTGCGCCAATGGGGATGGCTGATATCGCTGATGTGGTATGGCGTGAGTTTTTCAACCATAACCCGACTAACCCTCAATGGGCGAACCGTGACCGTTTTGTACTATCAAATGGTCATGGCTCTATGTTGCAATATGCGTTATTGCACCTTACGGGCTATGATTTATCAATTGAAGATTTAAAAGCATTCCGTCAACTGCACTCTAAAACGCCGGGTCACCCAGAATTAGGTTATGCACCAGGTATTGAAACTACGACTGGCCCGCTTGGCCAGGGAATTGCAAACGCAGTTGGTTTTGCTCTAGCTGAAAAAACTTTAGCAGCGCAGTTCAACAAAGATGAGATGAGTGTTGTTGACCATTTCACTTACTGTTTCTTAGGTGATGGCTGTTTAATGGAAGGTGTTTCTCACGAAGCATGTTCACTTGCAGGCACACTAGGTCTAGGTAAACTGATTGCTTACTATGACGACAACGGTATTTCGATTGATGGTGAAGTAGAAGGTTGGTTCTCTGACGACACAGAGCAACGTTTCTTGGCTTACGGTTGGCAAGTACTTAAAGCTGATGGTCATGATGCAGATGCATTACGTGCTGCAACTTTGCAAGCAAAAGCTGAAACGAAAAAACCAACGATCATTATCTGTAAAACGATTATTGGTCTAGGTTCACCAAACAAGCAAGGTAAAGAAGACTGCCACGGTGCACCGCTAGGTAATGACGAAATCGCATTAACACGTGAGGCATTGGGCTGGACTGAAGGTCCATTTGAAATTCCTGCTGACGTTTATGCAGCATGGGATGCAAAAGCAAAAGGGACGGCTTCTGAAGCAGCTTGGAATGAATTATTTGCTCAATATGCAGCAAAATATCCAACTGAAGCATCTGAATTGAAACGTCGCCTTTCAGGTGAATTGCCAGCTGAATTCCTTGCTCAAGCAGATGCGTTTATTGCTGACACCAATGCAAAAGCGGAAACCATTGCTACGCGTAAAGCAAGCCAAAATACATTGCAAGCTTTCGGTCCATTATTGCCTGAATTATTAGGTGGTTCTGCGGACTTGGCTGGCTCTAACTTAACACTTTGGAAAGGTTGCCAAGGCGTTCAAGACAATCCAGCAGGTAACTACGTACACTATGGCGTACGTGAGTTTGGTATGACTGCCATTGCAAATGGTGTTGCGCTTCACGGCGGTTTTATTCCTTACATTGCAACATTCCTCATGTTTATGGAATATGCGCGTAATGCAGTACGTATGTCTGCGTTGATGAAACAACGTGTAATCCATGTATATACACATGACTCAATTGGTTTGGGTGAAGATGGTCCAACGCACCAACCTGTTGAGCAAATTGCGTCTTTACGTGGTACACCAAACTTAAATACTTGGCGTCCATGTGACACAGTTGAAGCAGCTGTGTCTTGGAAATCTGCACTTGTACGTTCAGAAGGCCCATCTGCGTTGATCTTCTCTCGTCAAAACCTACCATTCCAAACACGTACAGATGCACAAATTGCAAATGTAGCGAAAGGTGGTTATGTATTGGCTGAAGAAAAAGGCGAATTAAAAGCGATTATTATTGCGACGGGTTCTGAAGTATCTTTAGCAATGGAAGCACATGCACAACTTGAAGGTGTGCGTGTCGTGTCTATGCCATGTGCAGAAGAGTTTGTGAAGCAAGATGCAGCATACCGTGAAGCGGTTCTTCCATCAAACATTCGTGCGCGTGTTGCTGTTGAAGCAGCGCACGTAGACTACTGGTGGAAGTTTGTAGGTTTGGACGGTCGTGTAATTGGTATGACGACTTATGGTGAATCTGCACCTGCGAAAGACTTATACCAATACTTCGGTATTACGACTGAAGCAGTTGTTGCAGCGGTAAAAGAATTGACAGCTTAATTTTTAAAAATTAACTGTTTGAAGGACGCTCCAGTTTAGGGGCGTCTTTTATTTTGAATGGTGTATATAATATGCAAGCTGCTGTTGAAGTAGCTGCATAAATTTTAGGTGATGATATGAGCTTGTACGATCAAATTCATGATGAAGTTGTATTGATGGATGCGGGCGAACAGAAGTGGATTGGACCAGATCTACCTTTGGAGGCGATGGTTGCTGTTGAACTGTTATTGCAAGATTTAGCAGAAGATAAGCAAATTAAGATCCGTCGTAAAAACCATGAAAAGCAGACAGGTATGAAGTTGATTGATCGGATTCTGATTGAAAAACTATGATGGTTGTCACGTCTAAAAGAAGCCTTATTGAAGCGATTCAATAAGGCTTTTTCTTTGTGGTGATTTCAGTTTAAATATAAGCCTTACAAAAATGAACATCACTTTGAGAGCAAAATGGAAGTAGCAAATATTCATATTGTGTCACTGACAGAAATCGATCAGTTGATCTGGGCTACATTATGGCAAGCTTATCAGGCATTTTATCAGGTTGATTTATTGCAGCAGATATCTAAAAACACTTGGCATAAATTGACTGATTCTAAGCGTGAGCATATGTATGGTTTTGCTGCACTTATAGCAGGTCGGGTTGTAGGCATTGTGCATGTGATAGAGCATGATAGCTGTTGGACGTTAAAGCCTTTTGCCTACTTGCAAGATCTATTTACGCATGAGGACTATCGTGGGCTAGGGGTTGCAAGAGCTTTAATCGAACACGTCAAAATGCATACCGAAAAGCGAGCATGTGATCGGGTTTATTGGCTGACCCATCAGGATAATTTAGTCTCACAGCAAATCTATAATAAAGTCGTGAAGAAGACTGGTTTCATTCAATATCGGGCGTAGCTAAGTCGCTACATTTAAAAACAATTATATCGTTCTAAAGTTGCAACATATCGTTTTATCTTTATAGATGTATTCGTTGTAGAACTCTATAGACTAAGCAGTATTCCAATGTGAGATAAAAACATGAACTTTAAAGCTTTAACAATCGGTTTGGCTGTTGCAACTGCGACTACGTTTGCTATGGCAAAACCTGTGGCATATCAAATTGACCCTACACATACAGCAACAGTTTTCACATGGAGCCACTTTGGTTTTTCAACGCCATCTGCAAACTTCAGCGACATTCAGGGTGTGATTAATGTCGATAATGCAAAACCTGCAAATTCATCGGTGAATGTAACGATTCCTTTATCTAGCTTAAACACCAACGTAAAAGCTTTAGATGAGCACTTACAAGCGGCTGATTTCTTTGATGCAGCAAAATATCCAAAGATCACATTTAAAAGTACAAAAGTACAAGCTGTTGGCGCGAATAAGTACAAAATCACAGGTGATTTAACCATTAAAAATGTGACAAAGCCTGTCGTTTTAGATGCAGTGTTGAATAAACAAGGTGAGCACCCAATGACCAAAGCACAGTCAATTGGTTTCAACGCAACCACTTCATTTGACCGTTCTGCTTTTGGTGTAGGCGCATACGTGCCTAACGTGGGTGATAAAATTACTGTGAATATCACCACTGAAGCATCAGTTCCACAGCCTAAAGCTGCTGCAAAATAAGCGACATCTACCAAAAAGCACCTTATCAGAGGTGCTTTTTTATGTCCGCTGTAAACTTAAAAGTTAGAGCAATAGGCGCATTGAGCGGATTATGGCTGAATTATTAAGCCAGTGCTTTTAAATACGCTGCTAAAACTTGTCCAGAGGCATGTTCTAGTTGAGCTGCAAAGCGTTGGTTGTCTGCACGCAATGCGGGAATATTGATGCTCGCTTGACGCAGTTCAGCAGTATGCCCGATTAGCCATTTTTCTAAACCGTCCGCTGCGACCTCAGGATGGAACTGTAAGCCAAGAATATTTTTGCCTACACGAAAGGCTTGGTTGGGATAAACTTTTGAACTGGCCAACAGTTCAGCTTGAGCAGGGAGTTCAAAGGTGTCGCCATGCCAATGTAGCACTTCAGTTTCTACCAGTGCTTGCAGTGGGTTCTGTTCAACGGCATTGAGCTGTAACTGACTCCAGCCAATTTCTTTGCTATGACCTGCATATACTTTTGCACCGAGTGCATGTGCAATCAACTGTGCACCTAAGCAAATGCCTAAAGTGGGTAAATTCTTTTGTAAACGAACTTTTAGTAAGTCTATTTCTTGTTGTAAGAAAGGGTAGTCTTCAGTTTCATATACCCCAATCGGGCCACCTAAAATGACGGTTAGACCTGTGTAGTTCAACGCTTTAGCTAAGTCATCTTTGCCGGCTTCAAAATATCGTACCCGATAACCCAATTGATATAACACATCTTCCCATGCTCCCAAATCTTCAAAAGCAAGATGCTGAATCGCGTAAATGGTATCGGGTAGTGTCGTCATAGTTGGCTCGTTCACAGGGGTTAAAGGAGTTTAAAAATGTACAGGGAAATGCGCAGAAGTTGAAGGTAATAAATCAGAAAATATGTAGAAAAAAAACTATAAATTCAATCCAAGATTTCACTTGCGCTGTAGCATGTTTTTAATCATCCATTTGCTTGAGCTTAAAATTTCTCTTTGTAGATGTTCATCCGCCATGCTCCGCGCCATGACGATTGCACCGACCAGTTGACATAGTACCGCCCAAGCTTGTGTTTCATTGCCTAGGTGTTGTGTAAAGAGTGCGTGACCACGAAGCATTTCCTGTTGAAAACACAGTTTTGTTGTTTCACTACTACGTGCTACCTCGGCTGCAAGAGAGGGAATAACACAACCTTGATCTGGACGTTGCACATGAGACAGCGCTAAATAGCGTTCAAGTTCGAAGTCAATCCAATCTTCGAGGTTGTCATGCGGATTGGCTTGCCATGCTTGAAAGCTGTGTTGTAACTCGGACTCGATCAGTGCTTCAAATAATTCGTGTTTTGATGAGAAATGCGAATAAAAAGCGCCGCTGGTCATTTGAGCCGCTTTCATAAAACCGTCGATACCTGTATTGGCAAAGCCTTGCTTCTTGGCCAGTTGAGCACTGATTTTAAGCAGCTCTTGACGTTTTTCTTCTTTATAGCCAGTTTTATAGCGCATAGGAGTTTCATCAAAATAAAATTGACTGATGCTGAAAACTATAACATAGTGATCGTTATGATAACGATCGTTATTTTATAAAGAGAGTATATTTATGGATGAATTACAGCCAGAACAGCAGTTGCAAAAGACTGATGCTAAAAAGAAAGTAGCGTTAGTGATTGGCGCAGGAGATGCCACAGGGGGTGAAATCGCGAAACGTTTTGCACGTGGTGGATACATCGCCTGCATGACGCGAAGAAATGCTGAAAAGCTTCAGCCCTTAATTGCAGAAATAGAAGCCGAAGGTGGCATTGCATATGGTTTTGCTTCTGATGCACGTAAAGAAGATCAAGTCATCGCTTTGGTAGAAGAAATTGAAGCCAATATTGGTGAAATCGATGTTTTAGTGTTTAACATTGGGGCGAATGTGCCATGTAGTATTTTAGAAGAAACTGCACGTAAGTATTTTAAAATTTGGGAGATGGCATGTTTCGGTGCATTTTTGACAGGGCGTGAAGTGGCGAAGCGTATGGTCGTGCGTGAGCACGGAAGCATTATTTTCACGGGTGCAACCGCAGGAATAAGAGGTGCAGCAAACTTTGCCGCTTTTGCAGGGGCGAAACATGCACTGCGTGCCTTAGCGCAAAGTATGGCACGTGAGCTTGGCCCGAAAAATATTCATGTGGCACACGTGGTGGTGGATGGTGCAATTGATACCGACTTTATTAAAGACACTTTTCCTGAAATGTACGCGCGCAAAGAACACGACGGCATATTAAATCCCGTGCATATTGCAGAAAATTATTGGCATTTGTCGCAGCAACCACGCGATGCATGGACGCATGAGTTAGATTTAAGACCTTGGATGGAAACGTGGTAAAAGGACAAAGTATGAAAAGCGTAGAATTTTATTTTGATTTGGGCAGCCCATATAGCTATTTGGCCTACTATCGTTTACTGCAAATAGCAGAACAGCAAGAGATTCAGGTTGTGTATAAGCCTATTTTATTGGGCGGGGTGTTTAAAGCAACAGGCAATCGTAGTCCGATTGAGATTCCTGTCAAAGGGGTCTATTCAATCTTAGATATGCAGCGCTGGGCGGAGTATTACCATATTCCAATGCAAATGAATCCGCATTTCCCGATGAACACTTTAACCCTAATGCGCATTTTGACAGGTGTTCAATTGTTGCATCTAGAAAAGTTTGAGCAAGTTTTGAAACTTTTATTCGATGCGATGTTTGGTACACCACAAAATCTGAATGAGCCTACTGTCTTGGCAGAAGTGCTAAAACCAAGTGGCTTTTCTGTAGAAGATATCATGAGTATGGTTCAGTCGGATGTGGTGAAACAAAAACTGATCACTGAAACAGAATTGGCCATTCAACGTGGCCTTTTCGGTGCACCGACATTCTTTGTGGGTGATGAAATGTATTGGGGCCAAGATCGCCTACATTTTGTAGAACAAGCGCTAAACAAAACTAGCTAAAAAACTTAAGTTAACAGAACATGCTATTTTAAGATCAGCCGTAAAATCACGGCTGATCTGCTCCAAATTAAAATAAACGCTTGGGCGTATGTTCCGTGTCTAGACTGACCATTTCATGTTCATCTTTTAAGTGTACACCTGAGTAGCCGAGTTTCTTAGAGCCACGCATCAGAGACATTAGTCGTTGTACTGCAACAGGAATGCTTAAGCCTGCAGGTCGAACATTTGAAATACAGTTGCGTTTAGCATCCAAAGTGCCTGAGGCTGCTTTCCATGTATAGTAAATGCCCATACTATCAGGTGAGCTTAGGCCAGGCCGTTCGCCAATCAGCATTACGAGCATAGTGGCTTGTAGGCATTCTGCGACTGGATCACCCAAAGCGACTCGGCTACCCGTTGCAATTACGATTGGGGCAACAGTCCAGTGTTCCGTTTGTAGATGTGAGATCAAATGCTGAATAAAAGGCACCGTATTTTCTTCAATTGCCCGTGCAGACAGCCCATCCCCAACCACAATACAGACATCATAGTTTTGCGGGTTGCTGGCTTTAAAAACCTCTAAGCCATGTTGTGAAGCTGGACTTAACAGGCGACCTAAGTCAGGACGTTTTAAGTATTCTTGCTTATTTTCAGCTTGACTGTGTACCGTCAGACTATCCAAACCTAGTGTATTAAAACTCGCAATTAAGTGTTCGACATCTAAAGCTTGATGTACCGCATCTTGCGCTTCCGCATGCGCCAGTTGAAATTTCAGCAGTTCATGGGTCGGAATACTACAGCCAGCGCGACCAATGGCGATTCGAGCATCGGTAAATTTTTTTAAGTTTTCCCAAACATCCTGATGCTGTTCAGATTGATAGTTTTCTAGAGGAACAAGTGACATAAGCTGCTCCTTATATGTGTAGAAGTTTTTCAAATTGTGGCGGAATATGTTCCGGCCAGAGAATATGCTGCTGTTGTTGTTTGAAGATGCCTTGTTCAGCCAACCACAGATCAAACTCAGGTGCGGCTTTTAAGCCCAAAAGCTGCCTTAAATACAGTGCATCATGAAACGATGTGGTTTGATAGTTCAGCATGACGTCATCCGAACCCGGAATGCCCATAATAAAGTTCAAACCTGCTGCGCCGAATAGGGTGAGTAGCACATCCATGTCGTTTTGGTCGGCATCGGCATGGTTGGTATAGCAAATGTCACAGCCCATAGGTAAGCCTAGGAGTTTTCCACAAAAATGGTCTTCTAAGCCTGCACGGATAATTTGTTTGCCATTGTATAAATACTCTGGGCCAATAAACCCAACTACAGTGTTCACCAGTAGTGGGTTGAATTTACGAGCTACCGCATAGGCACGGACTTCTAAGGTTTGCTGATCTACGCCGTGATGTGCATTACTAGATAAAGCACTGCCTTGACCTGTTTCAAAATACATCACATTTTGTCCCACAGTCCCACGCTTGAGTGCGAGTGTCGCTTCATAGCCTTCATGCAGTAATCCGAGATTAATACCGAAGCCTTCATTGGCGCGCTGTGTACCTGCAATCGATTGAAACATTAAATCAATCGGCACATTTTTCTCAGCCAGTTGAATCCCCGAACTGATATGCGTCAGTACACAAGACTGGGTTGGAATGTGATGCTCTTGAATCACATGATCGAGTAGTTTGAGCAGCTCCGATAAATTTTGTAGGTTATCGGTTGCAGGATTAATTCCAATGACGGCATCACCATTGCCATACATCAAGCCATCCAAAATACTAGCAGATATTCCCAAGAGATCATCGGTCGGATGATTGGGTTGTAGACGGGTAGAGAGATGACCTTTTAAACCAATGGTGTTGCGAAATTGGGTGATGACTTCACATTTACTCGCAACCAAGATGAGGTCTTGATTGCGCATAATTTTACTCACCGCAGCCACCATTTCAGGGGTTAACCCGAGCGCAAGTTGTTGTAATTTATGCGTAGTCGCATCTTCACTGAGTAACCAGTTACGAAAGTCTCCTACAGTAAAATGTGAAATCGGCGCAAATAAATCACTACGGTGCTCATCGATAATCAGGCGGGTTATTTCATCCTGTTCATAGCTGATCAGCGCTTCAGTTAAAAACTGCTTCAATGGAACATCGGCCAATGCCATTTGTGCGGCAACACGTTCAGTGGCATTTTCCGCCGCAACACCTGCAAGTTGATCACCTGAGCGCAGCGGGGTTGCTTTTGCCATTAAAGTTTTTAAATCATTAAACACATAGTGCTGATGTCCAATCAACGTTTTATAAGCCATGTCATAGATCCTTCTATAAGTCTTGTTCGCCCTTACGAATACTTTCAAATTCTTCTTCAGGTGTACCTTGAACGAGTCGATGGCGACTATGGAAAATAAAGTAGGCAATAAAGACCGCATAAATAGCGGCAGCCATAAACCAAACTTTAGGATCCACCACAAAACCAGCTATCACCGCAATACTGGCTAATACCAAAGCAATCGATGAGGTGAGAATCCCACCTGGAGTTTTATAGGGACGATGTAATTCTGGACGGCTGATGCGCAGTTTAATGTGAGAAAGCATCATCAAGACATAAGAAATGGTCGCACCAAATACCGCCATAAGGATGAGCAAATCACCTTCACCTGTTAGGGACAATAAAAAACCAATGATGCCGGGAATAATAATCGCTAAATAGGGCGCTTTGTTTTTATTGGTCAGTGATAACGAGGTCGGTAAATACCCCGCACGAGATAAGGCGAAAATTTGACGTGAATAGGCATAGATGATGGAGAAGAAACTTGCAATTAAACCTGCTAGACCGACAAAGTTAACGAAACTGCCTAACCAGCTGTTTTGACCATAGACGGCTACCAGTGCATCAACTAAGGGTGCGCCTGATTCTTTAAGTTGTTCTGCGCCAGCAGCACCAGCACCTAAGAACAGAATAAGTAGGGCAAATGCGGCCAAAATCAGCATCGAACCGATCAAACCACGCGGTAAGGATTTGGATGGATCTTTGGCTTCCTCTGCTGCCAGTGGAACACCTTCCACCGCTAAAAAGAACCAAATGGCATAGGGCACCGCCGCCCAAATTCCGATATAACCCATCGGTAGGAAGCTACTTGCACCGATATTTTCAGTCGGTGTAATGTTAAATAAGTTGGCGCTGTTAAAATGTGGTGCCATTGCGATGATAAAGACAAAAAGAGCTACGGCTGCAATGGCGGTAATGACAAACATGATTTTGAGTGCTTCACCTGCACCTTTGAGATGAATACCCATAAAAACCAGATAGCAGATTAGATAAATGATCCATCCACCGATACCAAATAAGGACTCACAGTAGGCACCAATAAAGCATGCGATAGCCGCAGGGGCGATGGCGTATTCAATTAAAATTGCCGTGCCTGTGAGATAGCCGCCAAATGGACCAAATGCGGTACGCGCAAAGCTATAGCCACCTCCCGCAGTGGGCAGCATGGTGGCCATTTCAGACATAGACAGGCACATGCATAAGTACATGATGGCTACGACAACGGTTGCGATAAACATACCGCCCCAGCCACCTTGAGCAAGACCGAAGTTCCAGCCAGCAAAGTCGCCTGAAATGACATAAGCCACGCCTAAACCAACTAATAATAGCCAGCCTACAGCACCTTGTTTCAGTTGCCTTTTTTCAAAATAGTCGTCAGATGTGCTTACAGTTGAAGTAGAGAGCGGAGTCGTTGAGCTGTTAATGGGAGAATCGGTCATGTGAAGCTCCATATCTTGAGTTTTTATAGATGGCTTGATGGATGCAATATTTATGCAATTTCAGTACCAAGCGACTAGACGTCCTGTCTAATGTTTATATGACACAGTTTTGAATTATTGTTTTGATGGTTGATGGTGAGAGAGTGTTGAGGGTAACGAATTACCCTAAACACATAGAGAACTGTATGCGAATAAACTAAGTGCTTAGAAGAAGCCCATAGGCTTAGTTGCATAGCTCACAAGTAAGTTTTTAGTTTGTTGGTAATGATCAAGCATCATTTTGTGGTTTTCACGACCAATCCCTGACTTTTTATAACCACCGAAAGCGGCATGTGCAGGGTAGATGTGGTAACAGTTAGTCCAAACTCGACCCGCTTGAATTGCACGACCTGCACGGTAAGAGGTATGTGCTGAACGTGACCATACACCAGCGCCTAAACCATAAATAGTGTCGTTGGCTATTTTAATTGCATCGTCAAAGTCTTTGAATGTTGCCACTGAAAGTACAGGCCCAAAAATTTCTTCTTGGAAAATTTTCATGTCATTGGTGCCTTTGAAAATGGTTGGTTCAATATAGAAACCAGAACCCACTTCATTACGCTCACTACCACCTGTCAGTACTTGTGCACCTTCACCGCGACCTGTTGCGATACAACCCAAAATTTTCTCTTGTTGTTCCAGTGAAGCTTGCGCACCAATCATCGTTTCTGTATCGAGCGGGTGACCCGTTTTAATGCGTTTCACACGTTCAACTGCCATTTCAAGGAATTTATCTGCAATACTTTCTTGAACTAAAGCGCGTGATGGACAGGTACAGATTTCACCTTGGTTAAGCGCAAACATGGCAAAACCTTCAAGGGCTTTGTCTAAGAACTCATCGTCTTGATCCATAATGTCTTCAAAGAAGATGTTTGGAGATTTACCACCTAATTCCAACGTTACAGGAATTACGTTTTCAGTGGCATATTGCATGATCATTTGACCCACGGCAGTTGAGCCAGTGAATGCAATTTTAGCAATACGTGGATTGGTTGCCAGAGGACGACCCACTTCAACACCATAACCGTTGACGATGTTTAAAATACCGGGTGGGAGTAAGTCTTGAATGAGTTCAATTAAAACCAAAATACTTGCAGGTGTCTGTTCAGCAGGTTTTAAAACAATACAGTTACCTGCAGCAAGTGCAGGAGCAATTTTCCATGTCGCCATCAAAATTGGAAAGTTCCATGGAATGATTTGTCCTACCACACCCAAGGGTTCGTGGAAGTGATAGGCAATAGTATCTTCATCAATTTCAGAAATGCCACCTTCCTGCGCACGGATACAACCTGCGAAATAACGGAAATGGTCAATGGCTAAAGGAATGTCCGCTGCGAGCGTTTCACGAATCGGTTTACCATTGTCCCATGTTTCAGCCACAGCCAATTTTTCTAGATTTTGTTCTAGACGATCTGCAATTTTAAGGAGTAAATTTGAACGTGTAGTAGGAGAAGATTTGTTCCATTGTTCTTTGGCTTTATGCGCAGCATCCAGTGCAAGTTCGATGTCTTCGACAGATGAGCGAGGGACTTTTGTAAAAACTTTACCGTCGACAGGGGAGATATTTTCAAAGTATTCACCTTTTACTGGAGCAACCCACTCGCCACCAATAAAGTTGTCATACTGTGCTTTAAATTCTACTTTAGAACCAGATTGGTTAGGGTCTACATAGCGCATATTGAAGTTCCTTTGCTTATTGATTTTTTAAAAGCATCTACAGCTTTGGTATAAGGTACATCTGTACAATATTTAAGTAGCATAACTAATATAAGGTTGGAAAAAGGTTGGAAGGAAGGAGGTTTACAAGCCTTTGACAAATGTTTACAACCAAGTAATACAGTGGACGTATATCAGGAATTGTTTTGAGAATAAGGAATGATGGCAATGCAACATTTAATACAGAAAAGACAAGAAATAGAAAAGCTTAGAACCAGCAGCAGTATTTCGACGGTACAAGCTGAACAGTTGGGAAAAAGTATTGCAAGTTCATGGCAGCGCTCTAACTCCGCAGAAATTCCAAAAGATCGCTTTGCTGCGCCCATTTCGGAAGGTTCTATGTCACAAGGTTCAGCGCTACAACATGCTTTGAGTTATTGTGCAGATGAACTGAGGCATATTGCACAACAGTCGTCTATGGTGGTGGCTGTAGGCGATATTGGTAGTACCATTATTTGGAGTGCGTCCAGTAGACAAATGCGTAATGCGGCAGAAAGTGTACATTTTGTTGAAGGCGGGCAGTGGCGAGAGGAATTGGTGGGGACCAATGCATTGGCCTTATCCTTAAAAACGCAACAGTCCAGTTGTGTCTTTTCAAATGAACACTACATGAGCTCCATTCATGATTGGGTTTGTTATGCGGCGCCGATTATCGACCCTTACTCAAAACACGTCCTTGGGGTGATTGATTTATCCACCACATGGAAAAATCATAATAGCCTTGGTCTACTCGCAGCAGAGCGCTGTGCATCTATCATCCAAACGGCACTCTTAGAATATCAGCGCCAACAATTATATATCCGTGCTTTTGGTGTACCACAAGTACATTTTAATGGCAAAGTGATGGTACTCACACCGCGACAAATTGAAATTTTGACCATCTTGGCGCTGTGCCCACAGGGCATGACTTTAGATACATTGCATCAGGCTTTATACGGTGAGCGCAAGGTGAGTGTGGGAACACTTAAGGCCGAAATGTCGCAACTGCGTGACTTGCTTGGCGGTATGTTGGGATCTCGTCCCTATCGGATTTTGGCGCATATCGAGGCCGATTTTTTACAAGCCGAGCAGGCCTTAGATGCTGCATATATCGAGACCGCATTGAAGCTGTGTTCGGGTGTTTTACTACCTAAAACGGAAAGTCCATTTCTATGTGCATGGCGCGACTGTTTGGAGTCACGTTTAAGCAGTGCGATTTTTAAAGCCAATGAAACCGATATGCTGTTTAAACATGTCGCACGTTACCCAGAGGCGATTGATGCCGTTGAGCGACTCATTGAGCTGACACCGAATGGACATCCTGCGCATCAGCTACTTGAGAAATATAAAATTTAAAAATTATGAATTGTGTTTGAAAGGTATATTTACACTATTTTTTGCTCAAGCCACTGGAACAGCTCAGCATAGACTTCGGCACGAACTTCAGGTGCGGAGAGGACTAAGTCGTGTAAACCATTGTGAATGGTCACGACACTGACGTCACCTTGTAAATTTTTGGCCTGCTTTTCAATGTCTTTAACATCTAAAATCACATCACTGGTTTGCGCGGCTACGCCCCATTTCTTTGGGTTGAGCGTTTGATGTGAATGCATGATGAGTGTAGGGACAGAGAGCTTCAAACCACCACGATGAATTTCTTTCTGTGCTTCATGGATTGCACGTACAAAGCTGATTCGAACCATAGAATAGCTTGGTTGTTTCCACTCCAAATCAAAGTTCCATTCACCATGCTCGTTTTGATGCAGGCTCGGTACATACCATTTATTCAGTTCACTTGGAAACTTGAGGTCAGGAAAATGCTTTGCGAGTCGACTGAGCTGCGGCACGCCAAGTTTGCGCTTAATGGGATGCATATTAAAATCATAAAAAGGGCTATTGGCCCAAAGTGCTTTGATTAGCGGATGCTTAGGATTGTGTGCAGCGTATAAAGTCGTGATTAAGCCACCCGTAGAGTGCCCTGCAAGCAGCACCGCAGTATGGCCTTCATTGCCAATGATCTCTAAGGCTTGGGTAATTTCAGCATCGTATTCGCTGAGATCACGGACGTTGTAATATTTTTGATGGCTCAGGTGAGAACGACCATATTTTCTTAAATCGAGCGCATAAAAATCATAACCGTGCTGATTAAATTGTTCAGCCATTTCGGTTTGGAAAAAGTAGTCAATAAAACCATGGATATACAGCACAGCTTTTTGAGTATTTTGCGGGGCTTTTTTGCGCACGAGGGTTGCGCAGACTGCACCTTCATAATCGTCTGGGAAACTGAGTTTTAATTGTTCATAGCCTTCGCCGAGGACATCAGGTTGATACGCAGGATGAGTTTGATTTGCTGACATAATTTGCTCTGGTTGTTATTGTCATGAGTTTTCTTATCCTTGATGAAGTGCAAAACTTTGTCAACCACAAATAAAAAAAGACAATTTAAGTGCACAGGTAAGCAAGGATTAGGCTTACCTGAATGAAACAGTATGGACGTCTGTTTCATTCCACTTAAATTGTCAAAGCAAACTAAAAGTTAAGGAGAGAACTTAGACCGCTGCTTTAAAATCGACCACTGAAGCACCAGATTTGAGTGCAGCTTTGAAGATGTCGACCACTTGAGCATGGTTTGCTTTACGTGGGTTCGTCAGCATGCAGGCATCTTTTTGCGCATTTTCAGACATAACACCCAAATCTTGCTCTTTCACACCCAGTTCAGACAAGCTCGATGGAATACCAATCGATGCAGATAATTCACGAATTGCGTCAATGGCAGCATATCCAGCTTCTGTCACAGTTAAACCTGTGATGTTAACTCCCATCAGTTCCGCAATACGTGCATAACGGTCAGGGCAGGCAATTAAGTTGAATTCACAAACGTGTGGGAGTAGGACTGCATTACATACGCCGTGAGGTAGGTTATAGAAGCCACCGAGTTGGTGTGCCATCGCATGGACATAACCTAGAGATGCATTGTTAAATGCCATACCTGCTAAATATTGTGCATAACTCATTGCATCACGCGCTTCTAAGTTTTCACCGTTCGCAACGGCTGGACTTAACCATTCGCTAATCATTGAAATGGCTTTTTCAGCACAAGCATCAGTGATTGGGTTTGCGGCTGTTGAAACATAAGCTTCTACCGCATGGGTTAAGGCATCCATACCTGTTGCCGCTGTTAAGCTTGCAGGTTTTGCAATCATCAGTTTAGGGTCATCAATTGCAATCAGTGGAGTGCAGCGCCAGTCCACAATTGCCATTTTTACATGGGTATCTGTATTGGTAATAATACAGAAGCGCGTCATTTCTGATGCTGTACCTGCCGTGGTGTTGATGGCAATAAGAGGGGTCATTGGAACGGTACTTTTATCGATTCCCTCGTAGTCACGAATATGGCCACCACCTGCAGTCACGAGCCCAATACCTTTAGCGCAGTCATGCGAAGAACCACCACCTAAGGAGACAATAAAGTCACAACCTTGTTCGTTATACGCAGTCACGCCGTTGTGGACATTGATGTCAGTTGGGTTCGGTTCTGCACCTGGGAAGATGTGGCTATCAACACCTGCATCTTTGAGATATCCTGCAATGGTGTCGGCTACGCCAAATTTAAATAAACCTGCATCGGTTACAATCAGTGCTTTCTTTGCACCGAGGTTTTGTGCTTTACCACCAATTTCTTTGGCACAGCCTGGGCCAAAAAGTGAAACACAAGGGATATAAAAACCGTTGGTTTGATCTGCAATATTTTTAAAAGCCATGGTGCGATTCCTTCTACCATTATTTATGTTGTTATCGGTGCTCATTACCGTTTTTAGAGTATTGAATGATTCAAAAAACTTGTGTACCTACCAAATACCTACCATGAGTAAGGGAATGAGGAGAAATGGCTTCACCGAACAGAATAGCTATCGATAAAAGGCATAGCCTGTGGTTCAGGATTTGTTTATATTGGTTTTGAAGTTGTGGTGAAAATAGCCAAATTCAAAGAGGGCCAGCCGTGGAGCAAAACGATAAGCTTAAGCAATATCAAAGTCTTGCTATACAGTTAAGACAAGTTGTTTCAAGTATTCAGCAGCTTTATCACGAGCAGTCCGCTTTTCTTTCCACACTCAATGTGCAAAACGTTTTAAGTGTTGACGTAAAAACACAACGAATTCAAATTTTAAATCATTGTTTTCATATTCAGTTTTATGCGCCAGCTGAACAGGCGGATCTGTGTGTCCCGCAGTTTATTTATCAAGGACACTATGCAGAAGCACTCGAAGAGTTTTGTTTACACGACATTGTATTTTTAGTGGGTGATCAATCTCCACAACATTCTTTGTATTTGCGCAATAAAGTTAAACAGTTGCGGCAGTTGATTCTACAACAGGTGTTTGTTTTGTTCGATGGGCCGAGTCGCGTGCAAACGATTTTGACTGAAATAAGGGAAACGCAATCAGAACTCTTTCAACAGTTATGCCAGCAAGTTGAATTCAATGCAGCTGATCCAGCTTCTGAGCGAAGTTTGCTGGCCGAGTTGCAGTGCTTATGCTGCTTAGATGCAGATCAGGCGGAAGATATTTTACCCTTACAGTCTTTGATGAATAGTTATGATGAGCTGTGTTGCAGTGCTAATCAATTATTAGATCCGTATGTTTATCGCATTGTGCAAACGGCATTTCCTGAACGATTTTCGCTACAAGAGTTGATGGATCATACGCACGACATTCACTTGTTATATCCGCATGCTAAAGAGCAGCCTCATATGCTTGGCTTTGTGCGGCTTATGCATCGGGATCTTTGGACATCGCGTGATTTGTTGTCAAAGCAGCATTTTTTAAAAACTAAAACCAAGCTATGGCAAAAGAAGGTCGCAAAACTCCCAATTTTTGATGAAAGCCGTACCGTAAACTGGTTATTCAAACAAAAAGCAGTGGTGACAGACTGGGTTAGTCAAAATATTCAGCACAGTAGTATACGCGTTGCCGTAACGGCTTTGAGTTATCTCGATACGCAGTCTTATCATCCCGAAATTATTGTCATGACCCTAAAGTACTTCCAACATGTGGCGGCTCGCTTATTTATACAAAGTTGCTATGAGTATGCCTTACAACAGCATTGGTTTGAGCTGGAGGCCAACCAGCATGTGGTCTTAAAAAATAGACGCCAAGATATGGATGATCAGCGGATAGCGATCAGTCCGTCTATTTTGTATTTAGATGAATGGCTCGAACTGCTGCGCCGTGTGGTCGAACAACAGCCCGAATGCGGGAAACGGGTCTACACAAAATTGAGTCGTGTAATGCAGGCCTATATTCAGCATCTAGATAAAATTGCGCAGACACTTCCTGAAGACTTAGTGGTTTATTTTAGCGAAGATAAGCAACAACACCGTGATTTTTATTTTCAGTTAAAGCAACATAAAATGCATATTGAAAGCTTTCGACAGTTGTTTTATTTAAATCGGCCTCCTTTACGAGTTTCGGTGTTTGATGCTTATGTGCGCGATTATTTGCCTGAACATTTTGAGACGCAAAAGGAGGTTTTAAAAAATGTCACATGGAAGAGCCTATTTCATCAGGCTGTGCAGTGGCATGATCAATTGCATAGCCAAGAGTTACTCGCTGAACTGAAACGAAAGCTTGGTTGTGTCTCATGGCAACCGATCAGTCATGAAGCTTATTATTTTATTGAGAGTTGGGTGCTTGAGGAGCTCAAAGATATTGATCGCATCATTGCTGAATCACGTCGCTTTCAACATTGTTTAGCAGCCAGTTTTGCTGAGCGAATCATTGTACGTGAATATGCTGCATTTCATATGAGTCATACCGACGCACAGCGGCACTTGACGCTCGGTTGTCATTATATTGCAGGGCAACTGTTATTTGATCAGCTTGAATATCCAAATAACCAAAAAGCACTACCCGATGATGTGGTAGTCGCTGAACAATTCATTGCCATGCTGAACCAAACCGAATAACCCAGCTCTTAAAATTTAAACAACAATGGACCTAATTTGTCGCACGTCATTTGTAGTGTGACGAGATCTGCTTAACTTTTTTGCAAAAACTCGGTAGGCTATAGCCGTTCATCAATGGTATAGGTCTTATGAAGCAAGAAACTGCACTCAAACTCTTAAAAGCGGGCGAAAATGTCTTTTTAACCGGCTCCGCTGGTGCAGGAAAAACCTATACGCTAAACCAATACATTAACTATTTAAAAGCCCGCAAAGTGCCTGTGGCGATTACGGCTTCTACAGGTATTGCCGCAACGCATATGAATGGCATGACCATTCATACTTGGGCTGGCATTGGAATTAAAGATGCGTTGGGGGAAGATGAACTCAAACGCATGAAAGAACGTAAATACTTAAAAGAGCATTTAGAAAATGCCCAAGTCTTAATCATCGATGAAATTTCGATGCTACATGCCAAGCAACTCAATTTGGTCAATAAAGTCCTCAAGTTCTTTAAAGAAAGTGAAGAGCCGTTTGGCGGGATTCAAGTGATCGTTGCAGGTGATTTCTTCCAGTTACCGCCAGTCGGTAAAAATGAAGAACGCAATCGCGATAAATTCTGTTTTATGTCTGATGCTTGGGTGGAAGCTAAATTTCGCGTGTGTTATTTGACTGAGCAGCACCGTCAGGGCAATGATTATCTCAATGATATTTTAAATGCCATTCGTGGTCAGAGTATTAACTCTGAGCACTTGCAGGCTTTACAAGCCACACGTCAGCAAGATATTGGAGAAACCTTTACACGTCTATATACGCATAATATGGACGTGGACACCATCAACTTCAAACATCTGAATGAAATTGAAAATGAAGGCCGACAGTTTGAGGCGGTGTGTGATGGCAATGACAAGCTTATTGAAACGTTAAAGTCTTCTGTGCGTGCACCTGAAAATTTAACCCTCAAGAAAAATGCCAAAGTAATGTTTGTAAAGAACAACTTTGATGTGGGCTATATCAACGGTAGCTTAGGCGAAGTGGTGGGCTTTGAAGAAGATGATGACTTTGGGATCTTGCCGAAAGTCAAACTGACTGATGGCACGGTACTGGTGGTCGAGCCTGAAACGTGGTCAGTGGACAATGATGCAGGTAAAACCATTGCCAGTTTTCAGCAAATTCCATTGCGTTTGGCATGGGCCATCACCATCCATAAGTCACAAGGGATGACTTTAGCGGCAGCGGAAATTAATCTTAGTCATACTTTTGAAAAAGGACAGGGCTATGTGGCTTTGTCGCGCTTAAAGACTTTGGACGGTTTAAGGTTATTGGGTTTTAATGAACAAGCCTTGGAGTTAGATAGTCTTGCCATTAAGGCAGACCGCCGCTTCCAAGAACTCTCCGATGAAGCCGAAACACATTTCGAGGCCATTGATCTTGAGCCACAGCACAAGGCCTTTATCCGTCACTGTGGCGGAACGCTCAATGAAATTGAGATTGAGCGAAATGAAAAGAAAATTGCTCGTAATGCAGGTAAAGCCAACTATGCGTCTGCAACACTCGATGAAACACGTGAATTGTTTGAAGGTGGTTATGAAATTGCAGATATCGCACAAGAGCGCGGTTTGACGGCTGCAACTATTATCAACCATTTGGCAAAGTTGCATAAAGAGCAAGGCTTGGATATTTCCGTGGCACATCCTGGAGAAGAAGTAGTTGAGCAAGTGCGGAAAATTTATAAACGCTTAATGAAGCGTCAGCAAACAGAACACTTTAGTGAAGATGGTGCGATTAAGCTTCGTCCAATTGTGGAACTGACTAATCCACGTATGGGCTATGACCAAGTTCGCTTAGCGCTGTTATATGTTGAATAACATCTTAAAACTAGGGCATTTCGTGCAGAAATTTCTTACTTACATTGCTCAGAACTTCAGTTAAACTGAATTTTAAGGGATAAGAATAACTTAGAATCGTAATGAAATTGACAGCTTGGTACACGCTACGCAAATTTGTTTATAACAATTTGCATAATGAGGATTATGAGACACCCTTAAGTCGAGGGTTGAACTATTTTCTCATTGCACTGATTATGAGTAATGCTGCTGCGGTCTTGCTGGAGTCCGTGCAAAAGTACTATGTGTTGTATCAAGACTTTTTCTATTATTTTGAAATCTTTTCTATTGTCGTTTTTAGCGTCGAATATCTCTTACGTTTTTGGTCAATTGCTGAAACTAATAGTTTTGAGTCGGATTGGAAAAACCGTCTAAATTGGGTCAAAAGCGGTGGGGCGATTATCGACCTCTTGGCTATTCTACCTGCGTATTTAAACTTCTTTGTTCAGTTCGATTTGCGATTCTTAAGAATTGTTCGTCTGCTGCGACTTCTCAAGCTCACCCGCTATTTTGTCTCGCTACAAATTTTATTGCGGGTTATTGAGCGTGAAAAAGGCTCATTTCAAGCAGTTATTTTCATCTTAATGATTATGATCATTATGGCGGCTGCGGGGGTATATTTGATTGAAAGTCAGGCACAACCTGAAGTTTTTAGCTCTATTCCAGCTTCAATGTGGTGGGCCGTAGTCACACTGACCACCGTGGGGTATGGTGATGTGACACCTATTACGCCGCTAGGACGCTTTTTGGGTGCGATTATTACCATCTTAGGGGTGGGTTTAGCGGCATTGCCTGCGGGTATTTTAGCCAATGGTTTAGCCAATGAACTTGAGCAGCGTAAAGAAAAACTTGAACTCAGATTTCGAGAACTAATCCAAAATAGCGATATTGATTTTGTTTTAGAAACAGAAAAAATTGAAGAAGTTCGTAAAGAAGTTGGGCTGACCAAAGAGCAAACACACGATATTATTTTACAGCTCATTCGTGAACAAAAAGAAGAATCTTTAAGGCAAGAGCGTGAGCAATATGCCTATTGTCCACACTGTGGGAAGAAACTACCTGAATAAATCGGTGTAAAAAGGCATGTGAAAAACGTTAAAATTGTACATTTATACACATGCCTTACTTTATCTGAATAGAAATCTAGATTGGTCTAACAAGTCTGATTTGCATCACTTTTACATGCGGATATCGACTTTTTCTCATGCTGAAAAGCCACCAGCAAAATAATTAGCCCACCCAAACTTAGTAGAACCCCGACCCATATTGGAGCTAACCAACCTAAACCTTGGCTAATTAACCAGCCGCCCAGGAAGGCACCAAAAGCATTGGCAATATTAAATGCAGAGTGATTGAGTGAAGCTGCTAAGCCTTGTGCATTGCCAGAGACATCCATTAAGCGGGTTTGTAGTAAAGGCCCCAAACCTGCAATACTGAAGCTGACCAAGAAGAGTGCAATAAAAGCAGTGGCAAGGTGATCCATAGATAAAGCACAAAGTACATAAGAGCAGGAATTAGAAACTAAGACCCAAATAATCGCCTTGTTTAAGTTTTTATCGGCAAAGTGTCCTGCGACAACACCACCAATGACCAACCCTAGGCCAATACACGCCAGCGCAAACGGAATGACTTGAATGCTAGCATGCGTGTATTCAGTCAAAATAGGCGATACATAACTATATACAGAAAACAGCCCGCCAAATCCAATTGCACCGACAGCAAGCGTGATCCACATTTGTGTATTTTTAAGTCCACGCAGTTCATTTTGAATACTGGCTGTTTGATCCAGATGCATTTTAGGTAAGCCAAAACAAATCGCGACCACGGTCAAAAATGCAATAGATGCAGAAAACTCAAAACCTGCACGCCAACCATAGAGCTGACCCAGCCATGTCGCAAAAGGCACACCAATCACGGTCGCTACATTCAGCCCCATCATGAGCATTGCAACAGCCGAAGCACGTTTTTGTTTTCCTGCAAACTCTGCAACCACCAAAGCGGCCATACCAAAGTAAGCGCCGTGAGGGAAACCTGCAATAAAACGAGAGACCAACATAGACTCATAGCTATTTGCGAGTGCTGTACTGGCATTGGCGATACCATAAAACAGCATAAGTCCAATTAAGAGCGTTTTACGGGGAACCTTTGCGGCTAGAATGGCAATTACAGGCGCGCCAATAGTCACACCCAAAGCATAGGCACTAATGAAATGCCCTGTGACAGGTATACTGAGTTTGAAACTTTGTGAGATCTCTTGGATGAGTCCCATCGCAACGAACTCAGTAGTCCCAATACAAAAACCACCGAGTGCCAATGCCAAAATAATGACAGATAAATGGCTTGTTGGGGAGATGCTATTTTCTTGAGAGGACATAAATAGAGGAGAAAATGAAAAGTATTATACGTTCTTTATCACATGAAAATTTGGTTGTTCAAAAAAGTTATAAGTGAACTAAGCAAGCATAATATTCATATGAGCTCTGAAGATTCTGTACGATGAATATTTATTCATAGCGCTAGATTGAGTGATCATTTTTTAAAAGAAATTAAATTTAAAGGCAGCAAATACAGATCAGTCAAACTGAGCTTGAGAATTTGGATTTGTTTTTGTATTCGTTAGGCTAGGGCTGTCCTGTACCAATGATTAGGGTAAGTAAACCAGCCGCAATGAGTGGGCCGACTGGGACGCCACGTAGTAAAGCCACTCCTGCAACAGTTCCGACCAACAAGCCTGCCACAACATCGGGTTGGTTAGACATCAGTTTCACACCACGGCCGCCTAACCATGCAACCAAAACGCCAATCGCGATAGCAAGTAATGATTTGATACTTAAAAAAGATTTAAAAATACTTTCACCGCTAATTCTACCACTTGCAATAGGCACTAAAACTGCAATAGTTAAAATGATAATCCCGATATTTAATCCATGTTGTTGGATGAGAGGGAAGTATTCGCTTAGCGGTGTCATCCGCAAAATAATGAGGACTGCCGCAGCAATGGTTACCGCAGAGTTGTGACTGAAAATACCACAAGCCAGTAGGATCAGGAGGACGATCAGGTTCAAATCTAAGTTCGGCATATGGGGGAGGCTGGTCAAAAAAACATGTGCATTGTAACGTTTTTTTAGCCGCTCTGCCGAATGATCCGAGTCCTTTGATTGATGTTCCTGTATTTCAGTATAAAATGAGCCTTTATTTAAAAAAGTGGTGTGCTGATGCTGTTGGAAAAAATGTTGCAGTCGCAAGGATTTGGTTCGCGAAAGCATTGCCAACAGTTGATTAAAAGTGCAGCCATTGAAATTGATGGGCAGATCATTACTGACCCTAAACATAAACTCAAATTGGATGCGCTTCACTACAAGGTACATGGCGAGTGCTTTGAATACCGTGAAAAAGTCTATATCGCCTTAAATAAACCTCAAGGCTATGAATGTTCACATCAGGCGACGCATCATTTTAGTGTTTTTGATTTGTTTGATGATGTACTGATGAATCGTGGTATTCAATGTGTAGGTCGTCTAGATCAAGACACCACAGGTTTATTGTTACTCACCGATGATGGTCAGTTTTTACAAGCGCTGACACACCCTAAAAAGCATGTGGCAAAAGTGTATCGGATGCAAACGGCCGATCCTGTTACAGATGAACAAGTCCAACAGCTGGAGCAAGGGGTGGAGCTGCGAAATGAAAAAGGGAGTTTTGCTGCAACAGATGTAAAACGCTTAGCCGAATGCGAACTGCAAATGACTGTGCATCAGGGGGTATATCATCAAGTGAAACGTATGCTTGCGGCAGTGGGGAATAAAGTTGAGAGCTTGCATCGTCAGCAAATTGGAGCGCTCGACTTAACGGGGATACCAGATTTAGTCGAGGGACGTTGGATCTATTTAAATGCTGAACAAGTGGCTTTAGCCAAGACACGCAATGATCTTGAGAGTGAAGGTCTTTAGACGCTGAATACTATAGAAAGCAATGATAGGTCTTAAACTCATTATCCGCTACAAAGCCCATGGCTTCATATAAGCTGTGGGATTGATAATTATTCTTTTGCGTTTCAAGCGTAATACGAATGGCTTTTTCGTGTCGCGCAAACAAAATCGCGGTATCGATCAATTGTTTTGCTGAGCCATGGCGACGATGCGGTGGAGAAACATAAACATCATCTAAAATATAATAAGTTGCACAGGCCACAGAAGAGAAACCTAAATACAGCAGCACAAAACCAGTAATCACATCGTCTTTGACATGAATGAAGATGACGCTTTGTTCGTTTTCAAGGCGAAGTTTAAGGAACTTTTGGGAAAGTGTTAAGTTGGAAGATGCACCATAAAATTGGCGATATTCATCAAATAATACAGCAAGTTTTTCTAAGTCTTCTAAAGTGGCACGTCTAACGATCATGTATTACTCCATGCTGTATTTATAGTGTTTACATGAAGCATACCTAAGTTTTGAAAGGGATATTTCTAAAATTTGTTTAGAAATGCAACACTGTTAAGTTTTGTCACTTTCTCCCAAGATTGCAGCTAATTCCTCAAAAAGATCAATATGTTCATCATCTGCAAATAAATCATTGGTTGCAGTTGAGTCTGCACTGGTGATGTGTTCAACCGCTTTTTGTTCTTGCTTGAGTTTACGTAGTTTAATCAGTTGTTCAAGATTGATGTTCTGGTTTTCAATCGAGAAAGGGATGGATTTGGTTAAAACCACTTGTTTGAAGAACAAACGAACGGCTTGCGCAGGCGTAATTCCAAGTTGTTTAAACACCGCAAAAGCTTGTTTCTTTTCTTGGGAATCGAGTCGAATTTGATAGACTTCTGTTTTTCTCATGATTTTTTAAATAATTTGAACGACTTAAGGATAGAAGTTATTTTAATCAATTCCATTGTAATTTCAATATTCATACAATGGAATTTTAAATTATTTTGTAATGACAAGCAGATGACAATGTCAATTCAAGATTGGAGCTAAACTGCATAAGCTGTTGAGTTACTGGATCTTTAAATGAAAGATGCTTAGCTAAGAGCTGTAAAGGCTGACTAAAATCATCGTCGGCTTTATGTACAACTTTAGGATAGAACGGATCATTTTTAATCGGAAGACCTAAGAAGTTGAGGTGTACACGGAGTTGATGTTGCTTCCCTGTCTCGGGGTTAAGCTCATATTTTGCCCATGTTGCATCATGCTCTAAAAGCCTGATCTCGGTTTCACTGTTCGGTGCTTTGTCTAGGACTTGCATGGTGTAGAACGGTTCACCTTTTTGCATGTGTAGTTTTACAGTATGTGGAAAGTTGAGTTCGCGGTTAAACGGTGCAATCGCATGATAGATTTTTTGAACCTGTCGATCTGCAAACATTTGCTGATACATCCCTCGACTGTGAATACATTTGGAAAACATCACTAAGCCAGCGGTTTCGCGGTCAAGGCGGTGTATGGGCGTTAAATGCTCAATGCCTGTTTGTTTTTTCAGCCGCACCAATAGGGTTTGTTGAACATATTGCCCCGTGGGACTGATGGTCAGAAAGTGCGGTTTATCCACCACTAAGAAATGATCGTTTTCAAATAAAATCTCATGCTGAAATGGAACTTCAATTTCATGCGCTAAAAAACGGTAATAAAACACATGCTGATTTTCAAGATATGCCGAATCTGTATGGAGTACATTACCTACAGCATCATAGACCAAGCCATCATGAAAACGTTGCTGCCACTCAGTTGCTTCAATATGCGGAAATTGGTCAGATAAATACGCCAATACGGTGTGTGGTGACGGCTTCAATTTAGGCAGGAACACTTTACTTGCGCTCACGCCATTGAGCATAGGAGGACAAAATTCAGCAGGTTTTATGTTGAGCATGATGTACAGGCAATATCTAATCGGTTGGCGCAGTTAAATACGAGATTTCAAGCTTGTGGCTTGGGCATTTTGTGAGTCCAGTGCTATCATAATTGTTCTTTTGTCACTTGTCGTGAGTATTATGCAGTATTCATTTAATTTAACGCTCAATAATGAACAAGATACCCAAAATTTAGCGCAAATTTTGGCACTGCATTTTACGACGGGTGTAGTGTATTTGATTGGGGATTTGGGTGCGGGTAAAACCACGCTAACACGACACTATTTACAGCATTTAGGCCATCAAGGTTCCGTGAAAAGCCCAACCTATACCTTGGTTGAACCTTACCAAGTTCAAGGGCGTGATATTTTCCATTTTGACTTGTATCGTTTAAACGATCCGTATGAACTGGAGCTAATGGGCATTCGTGACTATTTGGAAACGCCCAATGCACTGTTTTTGTTTGAATGGCCGTCTAAAGGGGGTGATGAGATCCCTGAGGCAGACTTAATTATTGATATTCAAAAATCTGAAGATGAATTGACACGGTCTGCTACCTTAAGTTTCCATTCAGTAGCATTATTACAAGCTTTAGAGAGCCAATTAAACAATGCGTGATGATTTAAAGATACGCCGTATTCATACTTTGAATCCTGCTTTAGCCAACCAAATTGCAGCAGGTGAAGTCATTGAGCGTCCAGCGTCTGTGGTCAAAGAGTTACTTGAAAACTCGATTGACGCAGGTGCGACAGAGCTGATTATTCGGGTAGAGCAAGGCGGCAGTACTTTAATTGAAATCATGGACAATGGTCGAGGGATTCACGCTGAAGATCTCCCTTTGGCGGTGATGCGCCATGCGACCAGTAAAATCCAAACCGCTGAAGATTTACATGCAATTGTCAGTTTAGGCTTTCGCGGAGAGGCATTGGCTTCTATTGCAGCGGTGTCGCGTTTAACCTTAACCAGTAGTCAAGCGGATGATGGAATTGGCTATCAAGTTGAAGTCAATGGAACTGCATTTGACCGTCAAGAGATTCAGGCTGTAGCTGCACCGAAAGGTACGCATATTCGGGTACAAGATTTATTTTTTAATGTGCCTGCACGTCGAAAATTCCTCAAAAAACCTGGCACAGAGTTTGGTCATATTGAGGAAATCGTCCGACGTTTAGCGCTGACGCATTTCGATATTCGTTTTGTGCTTGAACATAATCAAAACATCAAATTGAACTTGCCGATTGCAGATAGTGGTGAGCTACGTTTTCAGCGCGTACAGCAGTTGCTAGGGCGCGCATTTACTGAAAATGCTTATTGGATGGATGCAGATAGCATCAACATGCGTTTAACAGGTTGGTTGGGACATCCCTCCGATGCGCGGGCTCAGGCTGACTTGCAGTATGTTTATGTGAATGGTCGAATTGTTAAAGATAAAACCATCTCTCATGCGCTGCGTATGGCTTATGATGGTATTTTGCATGGACATCAGCATGCGGGTTATTTACTTTTTCTGGAAGTCGACCCCGAAAATATTGATGTCAATGTACATCCGACCAAACATGAAATTCGCTTTCTGAATCAACGTGAAGTACATGAATTTGTACGTCACTATGCTAAAGAGACTTTATCGCAGTTTCAAACGGCAACCGCAGATTTATCTGATGCCATGAAGATTGCAGAGAATCAAGCTTTGATGTCTGTGCAGCCTCGCTATCAAGAGCCTTTGCAGTTGCATCGTCGTGTTGAGCCTGAACAAGCCGGTGAGCAAGCCCCATCGGATGTGCTCACTGACTTTAGTTCAAATCAACCACAAGGCGTCCATTATTCGGCGCAACCTTCACGCTATCAGGGCTCACAACAACTCAATAATGCCTTGCAAAGCTATTTAGCACCTCTGCGTGATACTTCATCTGCTATTGATCAAGCTCAGCCTTTGGCTGATGTTACAGTGCAAAGCCCTAAAGTCGATGAACATCCGTTGGGAATTGCAATTGCACAATTGCATGGTATTTATGTGCTGGCTCAAAATACAGAAGGGCTGATTATTGTTGATATGCATGCAGCGCATGAGCGTATTCTGCTACAGCAAATGAAGTCAGCGTGGGATAAACCAGAGTTTTGGACTTCTCAGCAGTTACTTATTCCCAAAGTGATTAATATCACACGAATGCAAGCGACACGAGTGGAAGAGCTCAAAGATCAATTGGCGCGTTTAGGTCTTGAAATTGATCAATATGGTGATGAACAAGTGATTGTTCGTGGTGTGCCTGCGATTTTACATAAAGCCAACTTTGAAGCGCTGGTACCTGAATTACTGAACGATTTGGATCCAAATGATGAAGCGCAGGGCTTACTGCAAAAGCGTGATCAAATTCTAGCGGGTATGGCCTGTCATGGTGCTGTTCGCGCCCATCGTATTTTGGGTCTTTCTGAAATGAATGCTTTGCTTCGTCAAATGGAACAAACTGAATTTGCTAGCCAATGTAACCATGGTCGCCCAACTTGGCGTGCGTTTCCATTGGCTCAACTAGATAAGCTTTTTGCTCGAGGAGAGTAGTTGTACATGTCAACTCAATTGCCGGTCATCAATTTAATGGGGCCAACTGCAAGTGGTAAAACTGCTTTGGCATGTCAGCTCTATGAGCAAGGAAACTTTGAACTGATATCTGTAGATTCAGCATTGGTCTTTAAGGATATGGATATTGGTACAGCAAAGCCGAGCAAAGAAGAGCTGCTGCAATATCCACATCACCTTATCGATATTATTAGCCCATTAGAAGTCTACTCGGCTGCAAACTTTGTTGAAGATGCATGTAGCTTAATTGATGACATGCACGCACGAGGTAAAACCCCGATTTTGGTGGGTGGAACCATGCTCTATTTCAAGGCACTTTTAGAAGGTCTTTCAAGCAATTTACCGAGCGCAGATTATGCTGTTCGTGCTGAAATAGAAGCCAAAGGTGAAAGTGAGGGTTGGTCTGCGGTCTATGCTGAATTATGTAGTGTGGATCCACTGGCGGGCGAAAAATTTAAAGTGAGTGATAAACAACGGATTATTCGTGCCTTAGAAGTTTACAAATTGACAGGGCAACCGATTACTAAACTTCAAGCTGAACAACCTAAAAACGTGCCTTATCGCTATAATTTTCATAATTATGCTTTGATGCCAGACCGTGCCGAATTGCACCAAAGAATTGCACAACGATTGAAAATTATGTGGGACATCGGATTTTTGAATGAAGTGGAAGCACTTATGAAAAAATACGATTTAGGTGAAGATTTACCCTCTATGCGTTCAGTTGGGTATCGACAAGCACTCGAATTTTTACAGAAAGGAGATAAAACTGTCGAAAAACAACGTGAAATGGAGGATAAAGCACTTTTTGCGACACGACAACTTGCCAAACGTCAATACACTTGGTTAAGATCTTTGCAAGAGGCACATAAATTTACAACGTATTCTACTATTACGCAGGCACAAGAAGACTTGCGAAACTGCTACGGATAAAGCAAAATTTAGCTACTATCTTTTTTATAATTTTTAATTGAAAAATAAAGATAGTTTTTTGCGCTGATTTTTAAATTTTTTTGGAGTTATAACATGTCTAAAGGTCAAACTTTGCAAGATCCGTTCTTAAATTCTCTCCGTAAAGAACGTATTCCTGTCTCTATCTTCCTTGTAAACGGTATTAAGTTACAAGGTCATATTGAATCTTTCGACCAATATGTTGTTTTATTAAAAAATACAGTAAGCCAAATGGTTTACAAGCATGCAATTTCTACAGTTGTTCCTGCACGTAACCCACGTCCAGCTGGTGCACCTGCTGGCGCTGGTCAACAAGGTAGCTTTGGCGGTCAACAAGGCGGCTTTGGCGGTCAACAAGGCGGCTTTGGTGGTCAACAAGGCGGCTTTGGCGGTCAACAAGGCGGCTTTGGCGGTCAACAAGGTGGCTTCGGTGGTCAAGGTGGCTTCGGTGGTCAAGGTGGCTTCGGTGGTCAAGGTGGTGGCTTTGGTAGTCAAGGTGGCTTCGGTGGTCAAGGTGGCTTCGGTGGTCAATCGACTGGTTTTGATGGCGAATCAAAATTTGAAGACACTCAAGATGACGAAAATAATCGTTAATTGATTGTTAAAAAAGCCTCTCATATTAGAGGCTTTTTTTATGCCAAATTTTTAGTTTTAGTCTAAGCGGAAAATAAAAAGACCAGCATGAATGCTGGTCTTTTTATGTATCCAAACTTATGACTTGTTGTTCTTACGGTCTAAGTTCGGATCTTTGATTTCGACATAAGCTCTGTTGCGTGTTTCGCGTAACCAGCTATCAAGCTCAGCATCAAATTGGCGCTCACCTAAAATTTGACGTGCCATACGTTCTTGGTATTCAGTAGTCATGTCTTGTTGACGTGTTTCAGTCACTTGAAGAATATGCCAGCCAAATTGGGTTTGGAACGGTTTACTGGTTTGACCTACCGGTGTATTTTTCATGGTTTCTTCAAACTGAGGAACCATCACACCTGGGCTGACCCAACCTAAACTTCCGCCATCACGTGCTGAACCTGTGTCATTAGAGTAGGTGGAAGCCAAAACGGTAAAGTCTTCACCTTTTTGGACGCGGTTATACAAACTTTCGATCATTTGTTTAGCATTTTCAGGGCTAACCACTTCAGACGGTTGGATCAAAATATGGCGTGCTTTGTATTGAGGCACAATCGCTTTTTGCTCAGCACCTTTACGTTCAACTAATTTTAAAAGATGTACACCATCTCGTACTGTAATTAAATCTGTGGTTTGTCCCACTTGGAGTGGACTTACACGTGCTGCAAGCTCGCTAGGGATGTCAGAAAGTGCTCTAAAGCCCATATCTGCACCTTCAACTTTGGTGCCAGCAGTACTGAACTTTTTAGCAATTGCAGCGACGTCATTGTCGTTTGCTAGAACAGTTTTGACTTGCTTCGCCACAGCGTCAGCATTGTCACCTGAAACACGCACATGTAGCACATGCACTTGGTTACCTAGTGCTGCTTGACCTTGTGGGGTATTTAAGAAGTTTTTAACGTCTTGATCTGAAATTTGGATACGAGAAGTAACGATTTGCTGGCGCAAACGATTGATTGCTAAATCTTCAGCAACGCGACTACGCAAAGAAGCATAGGTTCCTGGTACCATTTTATCGAGCTTTTGTTGGAATGCTTCTAGGCTTGTGCTACCGGATTGTTTTGCAACATTTAAAACTGCTTCATTCAAGCTTTTTTCATCAGGTTGAATGTTGTAACGCTTCACTTGCTCAAGCTGAGTCTGACGAATAATCAGTTGCTCTAATGCTTGTTGTGCCAAATATTGCTCTGGTGGGACTTGTTTCTTTTGGCTCTCAAGTTGATGTTTGAGCTCAGCCATACTTGCTTCTAAGTCACTCTTCAAAATAACACTGTTATCGACAACAGCAACAACTTCATCCGACGCATGTACAAAAGTTGGAATAGCGGTTGCGAGAGCTAAAGCCAAAGCACTCGCTTTAAAAAATTGTTTGAACTGTTTTGTCTTCATTAACGGTCTGTCCAAGTCTGATTAATATTGTTAAAGCCTAGAATACGATTTTCTAGTAATGATGAAAGTTTACTGTTGAGTCCGCCTAAGCCTTTAAGTGTAATTTCGGCCATAATTGCACGTTTAGGTTCTACACCTGCAGCATTGACGTCATCCAAGTCGTTATAGTACTCGCGACCATAAACGGAGATCCCCCAGCAGCAAGACTCGTAATTGATACCAAGAAGGTATTCACGAGCGACATTGTTGTCTAGGTCATATTGAGCGTGGCCCATAATACGCCAGTTGTTATGAATCGGTTGTACGAAAGATGCAACCACTTGGTCGTAATGTTCTTGACGGTCTGCAATTTCTTTACGGTAGAAATAGCCAACGTTATAGAGGTTGCCTTTATCACCCGTAAAGTAAAGTTGTAAGTCGCGTTGCGCATTATCACCATTTGCCATCCATGCTGAGTTTGCACCGAGGGTAAAGTTTTGCGAGAGCTGGCTAGATACGCTGACAATCGGACCAGAGTGATTTTCTCTGTCAAAGACATCTGCTGTTTGGTCAAGCGTTACGCGGCGGTCTTCGAAATAATAGCTTTGGCCTACACTGGCTTTTAAGCGCTCGAGACCCACCGTATCAAATAGGCTATAGCTTAAGCCCAGTGACAAGAAATTATTGTCTTCTAGACGGTCATGGCCATAGAAGCGATTTGCACTAAATAACTGATCATAGTTGATCGATGCTGTTGCAGAGTCAAAGTTTGGTGCGCCATCTTGATTTTTATAGGGTGCGTAGGCATAGAACATGCGTGGGCTTAACGTCTGTAAGAAAGTGCCTTCTTTTTCAAAAGTCAAACCTGCATCAAAAGTCACCTGTGGCACGACATAAGATTTGTCGTTCGATGAACGGTTGGTGTTGTCAAACTCATTGATGGTATCTTGATCGTAGAATGTGTTCACATTGCGAATAGATACTTCAGGAATGGCGAAAGCCCATGGTGTACGGTAGTTATAGCGTACAGAAAAGTCATTGTAGACACGGGTGCCGCTTGGTTCAAAGCTATCGTTGGTATCGCCATCGATAGTCCCAAAGTCCTTTTTAAAGTAAGCCGTATCGTTGTTGAATTCGTATTCTAAGCCCAGTGCATTACCCGCTTTATAGTTGAGTAAGAACTGTGGTAAACGTGCATACGGACGGTCAACGTAGGGTGTAGTTTCGTCTAGTGTTTGGAAGTCTTCAACTTTCAGTTGGGCTTTTAGACCAGGAATTCCATTTTTATAGTTTAACTCCCAAGCACGACGGAGGTTTAAGTCTGTCTTGGTGTTTGGGTTATTGCTTAAGTCAGTAAAGTAGTCTTTGTCTGAAGCATAGTTATATTCAAGGTTGGTTGAGAACTGTTCATTGATTTGCCAGTTATGTAAAAAGTGCAAATCTTTACGGTCTTCATCGTCATATTTTCGGTCAGAAGCTAAGTACCCCCCCCAAATTTGACCTGAACCAAAGTTTTCGGTTAGATAGCGGAACTCACCCTCAAACATTGGGCCGCGGTCGCTGATATAGCGTGGCGTAACAGTCGCGTCGTAGTTAGGTGCTAAGTTGAGATAAACAGGTACTGCAAGCTCGACACCACCATCATTGGTGAAGCCAAAACTTGGTGTCAAAATACCGGTAGTACGACGGTCATCAATTGGGAAGTTGAAATAAGGAACAGCGAGAACGGGTACATCTTTAACATAAAGTTTTGTACCACGTGTTTCACCACGTCCAGTTTCTTGATTTAACTTAATTTCGTCTGCTTGGATTTTCCATGTTGGCGATTGCTCTGGTGGGCAGGTGCTATAAGTTGCATTTTTTAGCGTCGTGGTCGTTTGTGACTCACGTAGGATTTGGTCAGCCCGCCCATGCGCATGTTGTTCTTCTGAAATATAGAAACTGTTTTTCAGATCGCCTTGTTGAGTTTTTAGGTTGTAATTGATTTGGTCACTTTGCGCTAATAAGCCACTTTGCGCCATTTGCACACGACCTTCAGCATTGGCAAAAGTCTGGGTTTGATCAATTGTAATTTTATCGGCACGGATTTGACGACCTTCTTGATCAATCAGGACATTACCTTCAAGAACAGAGTCACCTTGTGGGTTGTAGTGACCATAGTCCGCTGTAATGGTGGATGTCGCATTGGCTGCGTCAGCAGCTTTGGTTTCAGGGCTTACAGGGGTTAACCATGTGCCTTGGCAATATGCGGAGCTTAAGTAACGACCTTGGCGCTGTTGAGCTTCAGGAGATGACTTATCGACATAGTATTGTTCGAAAAAGTTTTGCCCAGGATAGCTTTCTTGTAGTGCTTGTTTTAGCGATTGTTGTTCGTCTGAAATAGACGTGGTTGGTGTTGCAGCATAGCTTGTGATTGAGCTACCACAAAGAAGGGTAAATATCGCAGTCGCTAAAGGATTAAATTTAAACTGATGCTTCATGTGTCTCATTTACCAAGTATGCTTAAAACGCAATTAATTATTGTCGCATCATAGAGAAAAAGTTGATAAGTGGCTACACTTAGCACTTTAAAAACTCAGCCTGTATTAGAATTTATCGCAAATGAATACACAACGTGAACAATTGATACAAACATGGATTTCATCTGTACTTGGTTCAGATCAATTTGAAATTAACTTTTTAGCAGGCGATGCAAGTTTCCGTCGTTATGCACGAATCAAGTTGAATAATAAAACATTTATGCTGATGGATGCACCACCAGAAAAAGAAGATTGTGTGCCTTTTGTGACGATTGATGAATTTTTTGATACGAACGGTGTTCGTGTACCACATATTGTGGCGAAAGATTTGGACCAAGGTTTCTTATTGCTTGAAGATTTTGGTGATGTGCTATTGTCAACACAGCTCGATGACAAGACTGTCGATGCGCATTATGAGCAAAGTTTTAAGCAGTTGATTCAATTGCAATCTATTGATGGTGAAGGTCATTTCCCAGTTTATTCTTATGAAAAGTTAATCACCGAAATGTCGTTGTTGACAGATTGGTTATTGCCAAGTTTACAGATTCAACCTTCTGATGATGAGTCTGCGTTGATTAAACGTACATTTGCAATTTTAGCCAATGCAGCGTTGGCTCAGCCTCAAGTGATTGTACATCGTGATTTCCATAGTCGTAATCTCATGCTTTTGATAGATGAGCAAGAGCAAGGCGTAATTGACTTTCAGGATGCTGTGATAGGTGCAGATACTTATGATCTGATCTCAATTACACGTGATGCGTATGTACAGTGGAATCCTGAGCGCGTTTATCATTGGTTTAAAGTGTTTTATGACCTATTGCCAGCTTCTGCCAAAGAAGGGCGTGACTTTGAACAGTTTAAGCAAGACGCTGACCTGATGGCAATTCAACGTCATATTAAAATTTTAGGTATTTTTGTGCGTTTATTTGAACGTGACGGCAAATCAGGCTATCTGAAAGATTTGCCACGTGTGATGTGGTATTTACTCGAAGAAAGCAAACCTTATGCAGAACTACAACCTTTCATGCAATTTATTTGCGATAAAGTGATGCCAAAATTTGAAGCAAAATATGGCAAATATGAGGTTGTTGCAGCATGAAAGCGATGATTTTGGCCGCTGGGCTTGGAAACCGTATGCGTCCTTTAACACTCTATAAACCGAAACCTCTGCTTGAAGTTGGTGGAAAACCGCTGATCGTTTGGCATATTGAAAAACTCAAGCAAATTGGGGTCACAGAAATTGTGATCAATTCTGCCTGGTTGGCCGATGTGTTGATTGGTGCGCTTGGCGATGGTTCGCAGTTTGGAGTGACTATTCGTTGGACGCGTGAAGAAGAGGGGCTTGAAACAGCGGGTGGTATTATTAATGCTCTGCCACTGTTGGGTACAGAGCCGTTTATTTTAGTGAATGGTGATGTTTGGACCACTTTTGATTTTGGATCTTTACTTGATGTGCAGTTGAACACCGATTTTGCGCATCTGGTATTTGTTCCGAACCCGACACAACATCCCAAAGGTGACTTTATCTTAAACCAAGGGCGTGCTTATACCTTTGAACAAGAGCAGTCAGGTGAAGCGCTGACTTATAGTGGTATTGCAGTTATTCATCCGCAGATGTTTAAGGGCTTGGAAGCAGGTAAGCGTCCACTGGCTCCATTGCTAAAAGAAGCGATGTCTGCTGGAAAAATTTCTGCCGAGAAAATGCAAGCCGCATGGGTGGATGTTGGCACACCTGAGCGATTAAGTGATCTAGATCTACAGATTCGTCAAGGTATGTACGTTTAAGTGCATAATCACTAAGCGTTAGCTACTGTTCCACGGCTGAGAAATCGGTATACTTCAGTTTAATTTTATTGAGATGTCTTCTTTATGCATCCATTTTTTCAAGACTTAAAGCAAGGTAGTCAAAAGCTTGGCTTAGATTTGAGTGAAGAAGCATTAAATTTATTGCTGAAGTATCAAGACGCACTGGTGCTGTGGAACAAAGCTTACAATTTAACAGCGATTCGCGATCCTAAAGAAATGCTGGTGAAGCATTTATTAGATAGTTTAAGTATTTTAAAAGATTTGCCGAAAGGTCGTTTGTTGGATATTGGTACAGGCGGTGGTATGCCGGGCATGATTATTGCTCTATGCCAACCTGAGCGCCAATGTGTTTTGCTCGATTCCAATGGGAAAAAAATTCGTTTTTTAAAGCAGTTTATTGCAGATCTAAAATTAACCAATGTAATCGCAGTTCAAACGCGTGTTGAAAATGAAGACAGCATCCATGATTTGGGTCAGTTTGATGTGATTACCAGTCGTGCATTTGCTTCTTTAACCGATTTTATCAATGCATCGAAGCCTTATATGCACCAAGACAGCATCATTGCGTCTATGAAAGGCTTGGTTCCGCATGACGAAGTTGAAGCGTTCAAAAACGAATTTAGTTGTGACATTATTGCGTTAAAAGTTCCACGTTTGGACGAACAACGACACTTACTTTTATTAAAACGTATCTAAAAAAATTCAAAGGATTGGGCGGGTCATGGCACAAATTATTGCGATTGCGAACCAAAAAGGTGGTGTAGGTAAAACCACAACCGCAGTAAATTTGGCTGCATCTTTAGCAGTACTTAAAAAGCGTGTTTTATTGGTTGATATGGACTCGCAAGGCAATGCGACCATGGGTTCAGGCATTCAAAAAAATGACCTACTGTATTCAGTGACCGATGTTCTACTGGGTGAGGTACCTATAGAGACTGCAATTACCAAGGCGGAAGTGGGTTATAAGGTCTTGGGTGCAAACCGTGATTTGGCAGGAGTTGAACTTGCGATTGCTGAGCAAGAAGGGCGTGAATTTATTCTGCGTGATGCGTTGCAAGAAATTGAACAAGCATATGACTACATCATTGTGGACTGTGCGCCAAGCTTAAGCTTGATTACGGTTAATGCACTGGCAGCAGTGGATGGTGTGATGATTCCAATGCAGTGTGAATATTATGCGTTGGAAGGCTTGGCAGATTTAACACAGACCATTGATCGCATTCAACAAGCATTGAATCCTGAGTTAAAAATTATTGGTGTTTTACGCACTATGTATGATGCACGTAATGCACTGACACGTGATGTGTCTGAAGAATTAGAACAATACTTTGGCAAAAAACTCTATGACACCGTCATTCCACGTAATGTGCGTCTAGCTGAAGCACCTGCGCATGGTTTGCCAGTGATTTATTTTGAAAAAAGCTCGAAGGGTGCAGTTGCTTATTTACATTTAGCAGCTGAAATGATTAAGAAAAGCAAAGTGAAAAAAGGAAGTAACGCATGACCGTTAAAAAACGTGGACTGGCAAAAGGTCGTGGTTTAGATGCCTTACTCGGTTCCATTCAAAAAGAGAAATTACAACTTGAAGCACAAGCTCTTGATCACGGTCAGCTAAAACAAATTGATGTGCATCTATTACAACGTGGTGAATATCAGCCACGTCGTTTTATTAATGAGCAAGACTTACAAGAGTTAGCGGCATCGATTGAAAAACACGGTGTAATGCAGCCGATTGTGATTCGTCCAATTGATAATGAAAAGCACCCTTATGAAATTATTGCAGGTGAGCGTCGTTGGCGTGCGGCTCAACTTGCTGGGTTAACGCAAGTTCCAGCCATTGTTCGTGATTTAACAGATCAAGTTGCAATTGCACTGGCGTTGATTGAGAACATTCAACGTCAAGATCTCAATCCGATTGATCAGGCGATGGCTTTACAGCGTTTTCATGAAGAGTTTGGTTTAAGTCATCAAGAAATTGCAGATACTGTAGGCAAAGCGCGTACCACGGTGAGTAATTTATTACGTTTATTAAGTCTAGCTGAGCAAGTTAAAGACTTTATGCAACAAGGTTTACTAGACATGGGACATGCCCGTGCCATTTTGACTTTGAAAGGGAAAGATCAACTGAAAGTCGCAGAATTGGTGATAGAGAAGAGTTTATCTGTTCGCCAAACTGAACAATATGTTCGTGATCTCAATGCGCCGAAACAAGAAAAATCCAAAACGGAAATGGCACCAGATCTTCAACAATTGACACAGCGCTTAACAGATCGTTTTAGTGCAAATGTCAAAATTGATCATAATAAACAAGGGAAAGGCAAGCTCACGATTCATTATCATTCACTCGACGAGTTGGATGGTATTTTGAATATTTGCTTAGCTGAATAATTTTATTTTCTATTTCTAAATACTTGGGGAAGTGTTATGTGGGAATTGGTCAAAGCAGGTGGGTGGCTTATGCTGCCCCTTGTTCTCTGTTCGATCTTTACTGTTGCGATTAGTTTAGAGCGTTTTATTCGCTTGAAGAAATCCACTATTTTACCGAAAGATTTGCTATTAGGCCCAACGAAAAGCGTACAAATGGTTTTGCCTAAACTTAAACAAAATCAGGATTTACACGCAACGGCATTAGGTCGTATTTTGGAAGCTGGTTACCAAAGTAAAGCACAAGGTGAACAGTTTGCACGTGCGCAGATGGAAGCAACAGCCTCTCAGGAAATTGGCTATCTTGAAAAAAACATCAACTTTTTGGGAACATTGAGTGCTGTCGCGCCTCTTTTAGGATTATTGGGAACGGTACTCGGGATTATCGAGTCATTTTTAATGATTGATATTGGGAATAGTAGTAATCCAACACTGATGATTCCGGGAATTTCTAAAGCACTGATTACAACTGCGGCAGGAATGTTCATTGCGATTCCCGCACTATTTGCTTATCGTTATTTTCAGCGTTTGGTTCAAGAATATGTTGCTGAATTAGAACAGCAATCGACTTTATTTCATGCGGCTTTATTTTATAAGCAAACAGAAACTGTGCTTGAAAACCATGATGATGTTGTTGTGAAGCAAGCGAGCTAAGGTGAAGTATGAAATTCAAACGTTCACAAGTTGAAGATGTTCATATTAACCTTACACCAATGATTGATTGCTTATTATTTATTTTGGTGTTTTTATTGCTGACCACCACATTCAATCAATTTAGTCGTATGAATTTAACCTTGCCCGATGCGCAAGGTGTTCTACCGAAAACATTTGATCATAAAATTGAAGTGGTGGTAGATTCCACAGGGCATTATTCAATTAATGGTCAGTCTATTGCATCGAAAGATGTTTCAGAATTAAATACCGCAATTAAACAGATTTCCAATGACCGTCGTGATCTAATGTTTGTGATCGCTGCGGATGCAAAAGCAACCCATCAGGATGTGATTCGTGTGATGGATGTGGCTGGTCAGTTGGGATTTGTAAATATCAATATTAGTACCAAAGTGCCTTCTCGAGGTTATTAGTGAAACACGATTTAAAAGTTTATCTACGTCTACTGAGCTATTTAAAACCTTATTGGGGCGTAGCAATTCTTGTGGTGGTCGGTTTTGCTATTAATGCGGCGACAGAAGTTTCTGTTGCTAAATTACTTGAAAAAATTATTGAAGCAATTCAACATCGTGATCAAGGCTTTACAACCTTGTTCCCAATTTTAGTTGTTGTTGTGATGTTTTTCCGTGGCCTGGGTTTGTTCATGGGAGGTTATTTTACTGCGGTTATTTCAAGAAACTTGGTTTTTAACATTCGCCAAGAAGTCTTTGCTAAATTATTACGTCTTCCTTCGCAGTATTATCTGGACAATAACAGTGGTCATATCACTGCGAAGATTATGTTCAATGTAGAGCAGCTTACAGCCGCATCTACTGAGTCGTTAAGAACCATTGTTCAGCAAGGTCTTATTACCATTGCACTGTTGGGTTACCTGATTTATAGTAACTGGCGTTTGACTTTATGTATTTTGATTTTTGCACCGTTGATTGGTTTGCTTATTCGTAAAGCAGCAAAGCGTATGCGTAAGCTTTCTATTCAAGTCCAAGATACCATGGGTGATGTCAACCACGTGGTACAAGAGACGGTCAATGGTCACTTGGTGGTGAAAGGCTTCGGTGGTCAGGCCTATGAGCAGCAACGCTTTAAAGATACCTCTTTAGAAAATTTACGTCGTGGCCTGAAAATGGTGGTTGTACAACAGCTAAACAGCCCAATTGTACAGTTGATCATGTCCATTGCTTTGAGCATCGTCATGTGGATCGCACTACGCCCAGAGATTTTACAGGATACTAGTGCGGGTCAATTTGTAGCTTACATTACTGCAGCGGGTATGTTGAGTAAGCCAATTAAAGCGTTGACTGACGTGAATGAAAAGATTCAACGTGGTATGGCTGCAGCACATTCAGTTTTTGAAATTTTAGATTTACCTGAAGAAAAAAATACTGGGACTTTAACTCCAGTACTGAAAGGTAATATTGACTTTAAACATGTGAACTTGGTTTATGTGGATGGTTATCAAGCGCTGCATGATTTTAATCTGAGTGTCAAAGAAGGTGAGACGATTGCTTTAGTGGGGCGCTCTGGTGCTGGTAAAACTTCTCTAGTAAATTTACTGGTGCGTTTTCAAGATACGACCTCGGGTCAAATCCTCTTTGATGGTATCGATATTCACGATATTGAAATCAATAGTCTGCGTACCCAAGTGGCAATGGTCAATCAGCAAGTGGTTTTATTTAACCGCACTGTGCGTGACAATATTGCCTATGGGCAGCTTGAAAATGCCTCTGATGAAGAGGTAATTGCAGCGGCAAAAGCAGCTTATGCACATGACTTCATCATGGCTTTACCACAAGGCTACAACACCAAGTTAGGTGCACAAGGTCTCAATTTATCGGGCGGCCAACGCCAACGTATAGCTATTGCTCGTGCGATTTTGAAAAATGCACCTGTATTGATATTGGATGAAGCCACTAGCGCGCTTGATAATGAATCAGAGTACTTTATTCAGCGTGCTTTCGATGCTGCAATGCGAGATCGTACCACGATTGTAATTGCGCATCGTTTATCAACGATTGAGAATGCAGACCGTATTGTGGTGATGGATAAAGGGCGTATAGTGGAGCAAGGTACACATGCTGAACTTATTGCTAAGCAGGGTGCTTACTATCAGCTACATCAGCGTAATTTTGAGGAAAACTAAGTCATGTCAGGTGCACAGTTTATTCAGGATGCTTGGAACTCACAGGCAAAGTGGTTAATTGTGCTTCGTCCGCTGTCTTGGTTATATCGAGGCGGTTTTCTTTTAAACCGTAAGTTGTATCAGTGTAATATTAAAAAAGCGTATACGGCTCCTGTACCTGTTATGGTGATTGGTAATATTACCGTGGGTGGAAGCGGTAAAACTCCTCTGCTCATTCACTTGGTGAGTTATTTACAAAGTAAAAATATTCGAGTTGGAGTGATCAGTCGTGGTTATGGTGCCAAAGGTCCATTTCCGACTATGGTGGATCTCAACTCATTGCCTGAAAATGTAGGTGATGAACCAACACTCATCGTGCAATCCACTGATGTGCCGATGGCGGTGGGTCCAAATCGCCAAGAAAGTATTGAACTGCTTTTATCTCACTACCCCATTGATTTGATTATTAGTGATGATGGGCTGCAGCATTGGGCATTGAATCGCCAAATTGAATGGATTGTCCTAGATAATAATCGTGGACTAGGCAATGAAAAGTTATTGCCCGAAGGTTATTTACGAGAGCCAAAGTCTAGATTGGATCAAGGTACAGTCATCGAACATGCAGATCAGCCTACTCGTAGTATGCACATGCACTTAGAAGTTGCAGAGCCTTACCTGTTGAACAGTACTGAAGCAAAAGCTTTCAATCCGCACGATGATTTTTATGCGGTCGTGGGGATAGGATTTCCGCAACGTTTTTATCGTACTTTAGAGAGTATGGGAGTACAGCAATTCCAGTGTCATGAATTTGCCGATCATTATGAATATGAGTTAGAGGATTTGGTTTTTGACGATGCCAATCCCATTATTACCACTGAAAAAGATGCAGTGAAAATTTTAGCGTTGCTCAAACAAAATCCTAGTTTTGCCCGTGATATTTGGGTTGTTCCTGTCGATGCTGTGTTATCGATGGCGTGTTATGACACCTTACATCAACAGCTCGCCGCTGTAGGTATTGAAATTTCTTAAGGTCTTTTATGAATCATATTGTTATTCCTGCGCGTTTCGCAAGCACACGTTTATCTGGAAAACCACTCCTTAAAATTCATGGCCGTGAAATGATTTTACGGGTCGTTGATCAGGCGAAGAAAGTGGAAGGTTTTGATGATATCTGCGTCGCAACGGATGATCAGCGAATTTATGACCTTTGCATGGCAGAAGGCGTGGATGTGGTGTTGACCTCAGCGGATCATCCTTCGGGAACAGACCGTCTAAGTGAAGTGGCAAAAATTAAGGGCTGGGCCAGTGAAGATATCATTGTGAATGTTCAAGGTGATGAGCCTTTATTGCCAGCGGCTTTGGTCAAGCAAGTCGCGCAGCTTTTAGAGTCACAAGCTGAGTGTTCAATGTCGACTTTGTGCGAACCAATTCAGCATTTAGATGAATTTAAACGTGACAGTATTGTTAAAGTGGTGATGTCGAAGTACAAACAAGCACTTTACTTTAGTCGCGCCACTATTCCATATGACCGTGATGCTGCAAAACAAGTGGAACAAACGTTGCATAATCAAGCCTACCGTCATTTGGGTTTATATGCTTACCGTGTCAAATTGCTCCAAGAGTATGTGACATGGGATATGGGTACACTTGAAAAGCTCGAAAGCCTAGAACAACTACGTGTTTTGGAAAATGGACATCGTATTGCTATTGATATCGCAAAAGCAAACTTACCACCGGGTGTAGATACACAAGAAGATTTAGATCGTTTAAATGCCATGGATGTGGCTCATTTTGCATAATAGAACTTAGGTCGTATACATGAAGCAAACGCTGCCTGAGCAGATTTATCCGTGGCATCAAAATGTTTGGGAAACTTTAACCACGCGATTTCCCAATATTGGTCATGGCTTATTGTTTTATGGCAAAAAAGGTTGTGGTAAAGAGATTTTTGCTGAGCAGTTTCTTGCTTGGGTCTTATGTGCGAAGCGGCAGCCAAATCATTTGGCCTGTGGAGAGTGTGGGAGTTGTCAGTGGTTAAAGGCGGATACACACCCCAATTATGTGCACATCACTACCGATGAAGACAATAAGAAACAAAATGCCAAGATCAAAATTGAGAAAATTCGTGATCTGCTACCTTTTGTGCAGCAAACGGTAGATGGTTGGCGCGTCATCATTATTGAACCAGCCGAAGCTTTAAATACAGCTTCAGCCAATGCTTTATTGAAAACGCTTGAAGAACCAGGTGATCGTGTTGTTATCATTTTATTGGCAGATCATTATTTAAAACTGCCTGCAACCATTCGCAGTCGTTTGCAACATTTTGCTTTGGATCGCATAAATGAACAGCAAACAGAGCAATTTTTAAATCAGCATTTGTCCCATAGCGATTTGGCACAGCAACATTTGTTGATGAACTTGTCCAATCATATGCCGTTGCAGGCAATTACATTGTCCGAGAGTGAATGGATCCCTCAACGTGCTGAATTTTTAAAAGATTGGCAAAAGTTGGTGATGGATAAAAATATGCCGATGGCAATTGCGACCAAGTGGAATAAAGCGCTAGCATTTAGTGATTTTAGTCAAATGTTTGAGTACTTGTTGTCAGATTTGATTTGTGTCAAGCTAAATCAGCAATTAAAAAACACTGATTTGGATTTTAGTGTGCTGGCAAAACGGTATTCACTTGAAACTTTGTTTTCAATTTATGCTGAGTTGCAACAGTCAAAACAATATATTGAACAAAACGTACAAACTAATTTAGTGCTCGACCAATTGTGTATTCGGTTGATGGATGTTTAAAACAGGGGAATTTTATGCAACCACGTATGGGCGGAATCATTCAAGCCAATATTCCAGATAAAGCAACGTTATATGCAAGCTACATGCCTTTTGTGGTTGGTGGTGGTTTGTTTATTCCATCCAAACAACCTGTAAAAATGGGGGAGGAAGTCTTTGTTTTGGCAACATTGCCAGAGCAAGCACAGAAAATTCCTCTCACAGGTAAAGTGATTTGGATCTCGCAAAAGCAAAATGGAATCAAACTCCAAGGATTTGGTATTCAACTTTCTGGCGAGAAAGGGGTTTATTACAAATCAGAAGCGGAAAAGTTGCTAGCAGGTCTTAAGTCTGAAGGGCGAACTAGTTACACTATGTAATTAAGTATATGAAGTAGGAAACGCCTGTGTTTGTAGATACGCACTGCCATTTAACCATGCTAGATTTAACCCCTTATGATGGGGATTTGGATTTAGCATTAGCGCAAGCACGTGCAGCGGGCGTTCATCGCTTTATGAGCATCTCGGTTGATCTTGATGATCATATTGAGCTAGCAAAAATTGCGGCACGGCATGATGATGTGGGCTATAGCGTCGGGGTGCATCCTTGTGAAGACCCTGAAACCATGGCTCGTGCGACCACAGACTATTTAATTGAGTTGGCGCAGCCTGAAAAAGTTTGGGCAATTGGTGAGACTGGGCTCGATTATTTTCATAGTACAGATTTTATCGCTGAGCAAAAAGACTGTTTTGCACGACATATTCATGCTTCACAAGCCGTAAAAAAACCAGTTGTTGTGCATACCCGTTCTGCCAAGCACGATACTGTCGATATTATTCGTGCCGAAAAATCGACCCATGGAATTTTGCATTGTTTTACAGAAGACTGGGAAACGGCTAAAGCTGTCTTAGACTGCGGTTATTATGTGTCATTTTCAGGGATTGTATCTTTTAAAAATGCGCAAGACTTGCGTGATGTTGCGAAGCAAGTTCCTTTAGATCGCTTATTAATTGAGACAGATAGTCCTTATTTAGCACCGATGCCATATAGAGGAAAGTCTAATGAGCCAAAGTACGTTCCTTATGTAGCCAAAGCCTTGGCAGATGTATATGATAAGTCCTTGGAAGAGATGGCTTTCATCACAACACAGAACTTTGAAAACCTTCTCAACATGAAGTAAATAAATTGAAACGATAAAAGCGTATAAGAGAGTACTAGGGTGAAAATGGATCGTCAGGCTCAGTTTCGAGCAAGAGAAGCGTTAATTTTCCAAGTGGCTGAACAGTTGCTTTTAGAAAATGGCGAAGCAGGGATGACCCTTGATGCATTGGCTGCGGAATTAGATCTAGCAAAAGGTACGCTTTATAAACATTTTCAAAGTAAAGATGAACTCTATATGTTGCTCATTATTCGTAATGAGCAAATGTTGCTTGAAATGATTAAAGATACAGATAAGCAGTTCCCTGAACATCTTGCTTTTTTTATGTTACATCATTTGCATCATCCTGAACGCACGGTGTTGTTTCATCAAATAGAAGAGCGATTGTCCACCACGGGTGTTGGGATCTATCATTTATTTACTGAACTTTATCAAATTCGAAAGCAACGTCTACGTTTAATTATTCGTATGACCGAGCGGTATTTAGAGTCGATAGAGAGTCAAATGACAGTTCGTGATTATTTGGCATCTATTTGGTCTTTGACGCATGGTGCCGCAGCGATTTTGAACTCTAGTTTTTATCAACGATATTTGGGTTCACGCGACACTTTACGCGTGGCCTACATCGACCAAGCTCTGGCGATGCCTAAACAAACGGGTGCAGCAGGTTATCTTGCTTAGCGGATAGGATGTATGAAACAGAAACCACCCTCAAGGATTCAAGGATTTACACTGGTTGAATTGATGGTGGTTATTGTTATTATGGCCATTATGGCGTCATTGGTGATGTTGAATATCAATGGGGTCGATCAACGTAAAGCAGCGCAAGCCCGTGATTTTTTTATCATGGAGGTACAGAAAATTGCACGTGAGGCAAATGACCAAGCACGTGTTTTGGCCCTAGAAGTTCATCCTGCGACCGATGTGGCTGATTTTTCTTATACTGTTGTTGAATATAAAAACCCTCAATTTACAATACCCACAGAACAACAAAATAATGCAATGCTGAATCATCAAAAATGGCAAAAATATAATGAGTTCCCACAGCAAGTGTTAGCTAAAAATGTTTCTTTTGCTGTGCAATCCTTAGACTATGATGTTTCCCAAGCCCGAAACGATGATTTAACCCAAGAGAATGCACCTAAACTGATTTGGTTGGGGAATGGCGAAGCAAAACCTGTTCGTATTCAATTTTATTATGCCAATGAGCCCGTGGGTGCAGAAATTGAAATTGATCATTTGGGTAAAATAAATGCGAGCTAAAGATTTAAAGAATAGTCTGCCGGCTTGCGCTCGGATGAAATATTATTTCATTAATCCTCGCTCAGGATTTACATTGCTGGAAGTGATGGTGGCGCTGGCTATTTTTGCTACAGCAGCGGTAGCTTTAACCAAAGTGGGTATGCAATATACTCAGTCTACAGCCCATGCCATCTTGCGTACCAAGGCACAATTTGTTGCCTTGAATGAAATTTCGATGATGGAAATCAATCGTGATTGGCTACAAGGCACTGCCTCTAAACAAATCACCCAACAAGGTGAAACTTGGCAAATTGATAAATCAGCGCAGGCAACGATTAGTACTAATGTGCAACGCGTCAATGTACAAGTGAGCTTGGTGAATACTGAAACTGGAAAAGTAGATTCGGGTGTTACGAGTTTAGTTTTTTTTAACCATCGTGATGGAAGCCAACCATGACAAAACGCTCAGGCTTTACTTTGGTTGAGTTATTGGTGGCAATCGCGATTTTTGCTGTGCTTTCAGCTTTGGGTTGGAAGGTTTTTGATTATCTGATCAAGATTAAAGAGCGTAATACCCAACATGAACAACGCTTAGGTCAGCTACAAGAAGCATATCAACAAGTGTTACGTGACACGGTGCAAATTGTACCAATTACTGCCAATGTTACGGGGCAGGTTCAACCCGCAGTCATGTTGCAAAATGGTCAGTTGACCTTTAGTAAAACTGGCGTGACTGATCCTTTGATGCAAGGTATACCACCTGAAGAGCGAGTTGAATATATTTATAAAGCAGATGAAAAAAAACTGTACCGTTATAAATATAAAAATTTAAATCAAGCAGGCAATGATCAACCTGAAACCAGTGTTTTACTTGATTCAGTTGATCAATTTCAAATTATGTTACTCAACCCCAATGAAATAGCACAATGGCCTGAGGTGGCATTGAGTGAAAATGATGTGACTCAAGCAAAAATACTACCGCACGGGTTAAAAATAAACCTCACTGTCAATGAAGTGAGTTATGAATGGGTGTTTAGTTTATTAAATACAGACTTTTTAAAACAAAAAAATTAAGTTGCAGGATATGAAACTCACGGACTCTATGCAAAACCATTTTTCCTTAAATGTATTCGTTGTAAATAGGTGGATGTTTTGAAGCGCTCTCAGCATGGCATTGCATTGATCACCATTTTGGTGATGGTGGCTTTAGCAACCATCCTTGCTGCTACGATTGCGAAACATCAGCGCAATACCGCAGAGAGTACGGGTTATTTAATGCGACAAAACCAAGCTCTGTTATACGCAAAAAGTGCAGAAGCTTTTTTTTCTGAGTTATTGGTGGATGATGCTCAAAATGCAGCAGAGGTCGATCATCTACAAGAAACCTGGGCGAAGCCCATGCCTGCTTTTCCAGTGGAAGATGGTTTTGTTTCTGGGCGTTTAGAAGATGAATCGGGTAAATTTAATTTAAATGCTTTAGTTAAGTCGGATAAAAAGCCGAATGAGGCTGCAAAACTTTGGTTTGAAAAGCTGTTGGTACGTGTGGGGTTGCCTGCGCAGCTTTCAGAAGCAGTGATTGATTGGCAAGATGAAGATGATGAAGTCAGTGGGCCGATGGGTGCTGAATCTGCTTATTATCAAAGTTTAGCTCAGGGTTACTTGGCGCCAAATCGTGCTTTTTATAATGTTGAACAGTTGAAATTGGTACGAGGTTTTGAGGGGCGCAATTATCAACTGATAGCACCTTATGTGAGTGCTTTACCGAATAATGAATTAAAGGTAAATATAAATACTGCACCTGCGCTGGTGTTGGCTAGCATTGATCCTAAGTTGGATGTATCTGCTATTCAAAATTTACAAAAGCAAAGACAGGCCAATTTGGAGCATTTTTCCAATATTAATGAACTGTGGGAGGTCGATCCATTTAAACAAGTGGATGAGGCTCAGCGGGCTGCTGTTAATGATTTTCTCGGGGTTCAATCAAACTATTTTAAAGCCAGAATTGAAGTGCTGCTGAGTGAACGTAAGCGTCAGTTTAGTAGTGATTTGGTACGAAAAGATCAAGCGGTATATGTGGCTTATCGGAGTATGTCACCTTTTTAAAGGGTAAATATAAGACGGATATGATTTACCAATTGGATTGAACAATAAAATAAATGAGCATAGGTTTACTTTTGCTTTATAATTAAAGTCAATTCTCAGAAAGTTTGATTGCATTACGGCATATGTTAATTCGTAAGTTATTTAAGTTTGAAAATGCCCATATTGTACGCAACTGTACATCGGATCGTTGTAAGCGCTCCATTCATGGTCATAGTTATAAAGTTGAATTACTCCTCAAAGCATCGAAATTAGATCATGGTCAAATGGTTTATGACTTTGGCTTGCTGAAAGGGGTGATTAAAGACCTTTATGACTCTTTTGATCATGCAATTTGTTTTTGGCAAAACGATGATCTTGAATATATTCAGGCATGTAAAACATTTAGTGCACGTTGGGTGTCGCTGTCTGTTTCGCCATCGGCTGAACAATTTTCACGTATTTTCTTTTATCTTGCACAGCAAGTACTCGCGTCGACCGTGACTCAAAACGGTGAGGGCGATGTAGAAGTGTACTCTGTGATTGTGCATGAGACCGATACGGGCTATGCACAGAGTTTTATTGAAGATATTGAAAATACACAGATGGGGCTTTTAGATTTAAGCCAGATCGAGTTTTCAGAACAAATCCAAGCGGAATGGGCAGACACTGAAATGTATACCAAATTAAAAGAAGGTATCCAATTTCACAATCCGAATGTAGAATTGCAAGTCAAACTGTGAAATTTGTCACGGAATATACAGTAAGGGAATAAGGCGCAAGTATGTCTTTAACAGAACAACAGCAAACCAAGCTTGATAAAATTCAGCTGGATGCCAGTTGGAAACATGGATTAAGTGACTTTTTGCTTAGTACTAAGATGGATGCGTTAAAGCAGTTTCTTGTTACAGAAATAAAAGCGAATAAAGTGATTTATCCGCCAAATGCGCTGATTTTTAATGCATTTAATACGACGCCTTTGGCGAATGTGAAAGTGGTAATACTCGGACAAGACCCATATCATGGGCCGAATCAGGCACATGGGCTCAGTTTCTCTGTGCAAAAGGGGCTTGCTTTACCACCATCTTTACGTAATATTTTCCATGAGTTAAATAAAGATTTAGGAATTGATATTCCTAAACATGGGGATTTAACTCGTTGGGCGCAGCAAGGTGTTTTGCTGTTGAACAGTGTATTAACCGTTGAAGCTGGTCAACCCACATCACATCAAAAACAAGGTTGGGAAGACTTTACCGATCATGTGATTGATGTTTTAAATGAACAGCGCGAGCATATTGTTTTTATTCTTTGGGGAGCATATGCGCAGCGGAAAGGGCAACGGATTGATCAAGAAAAGCATTTGGTGTTAAAGGCGGCACATCCGTCACCTTTGGCAGCAAACCGTGGTGGATTCTTCGGTTGTAAAGTTTTCTCAAAATCCAATAATTATCTTAAACAACATGGCATTGAGCCTATAGATTGGCAGCTGGACGCATGACATATTCTCCCGTTTCTAAAAACTACCATCCAGATTTGATTGTAGAAGAAGCAAAAAATGGTTGGCGCATTGTTCGTCTGAATAGACCAAAATCACTTCACGCTTTAGATGAAACGATTGTTTCAGCTTTATTTGAAGTGTTTCAAGATTTTCATAGCGATGACGCAGTAAAAGCCATTTGGTTGGATTCAACTACACCAAAAGCGTTCTGTGCGGGCGGTGATGTGCGTAAGCTTCGTCAACTGGTGATTAACGATGAAGTTGAAACAGCTAATCAGTTCTTTGAGCAAGAATATGCTTTAGATTTATTACTACACAACTATGCTAAGCCTGTCTTGGTCTGGGGTGAAGGTTATGTCATGGGCGGTGGTTTAGGCCTGTTTATGGCAGCACCATTCCGTTTAGTGACGCCGCATTCACGTTTAGCGATGCCTGAAATTAATATTGGTTTGTACCCAGATGTGGGTGCAACGCGTTTCTTGGCGGATCGTGGGGCAATTGGTTTGTTCACGGGCTTAACGGGTTCAATCATGACGGCTGCGGGCGCATATGGCATTGGTTGGGCAACACACATCTGTGATGCGCAGCGTAATACGGTGCTTGAGAAAGTCATCAATATTGACTGGAACCATTATCCAGCAGGTGATTTTAGAGCCATTGATGACACATTAAATAGTATGCATCGTCCAGTAGGCCCAGGTCCATTACAGAACTCTTTGGATGTCATTCATAGTGTGTGTCGTGGTGTGAACTTCGAGCATGATTATGAGGCTATTGTTGGTTTAAGTGATGCACGTAGTGATTGGCTTCGTCAAGCCAGTGAAAACTTGCAAAAAGGCTCGCCAACAACTGCTGCATTAACATGGTTGTTATGGCAGTGGGGTAAGCAGGTTCATTCTTGGAATGAAGTGTTTGAGCTTGAAACGCAAATTTCGGACTGGAAAATTCGTCATGCAGACTTTGTTGAGGGTGTGCGTGCGCGTTTAGTGGATAAAGACTTGTCACCAGCATGGAAACAAGGGGCTAGTAATAGCTTAAAGGGTATTTTCGCTGGTAATCCACCAACAACGAGTATTGAAAGCTGGAATGAACTCCTTAAACATTACGATGTAATCTAATCTTTATGACTGATGTTTTAAAAACAGATAGTGAATGGATGCAGCTTGCTTTAGAGCAGGCTGCTATTGCGGCATCAAAAGGTGAAGTCCCAGTTGGGGCGATCATTGTGAGTCAAAATAAAATTATTGGTTCGGGCTTTAATGCGCCTATTTCGCTAAATGACCCTACCGCACATGCTGAGGTTCAAGCTCTGCGCGATGCCTGTCAACATATACAAAACTATCGTTTGCCTGATGATTCGGTCGTGTATGTGACGCTTGAGCCTTGTACCATGTGTGTGGGCGCTTTAGTACATGCACGCGTTTCAAAAGTGGTATTTGGTGCGACAGAGCCGAAAGCGGGCTCTCTTATAAGTGCACGTAAATTATTTGAAACGGGCTATTATAATCATCAGTTCTTGGTTGAGTCAGGTTGTTTACATGAGCAATGCTCACAGCAGCTCAGTCACTTTTTTAAAATGCGCCGCGAACAAAAGCGACTATCCCGTCTACAAGAAAAGGGCTGAATGAATTCGTAAAATAATAATTTCATGTAAAATGAAATGACAATAATTATTGTCAAATAAGGCGTTGGAACCACCATGAATAATATTCAGATTAAAAAAGAATTTAATGCACCCGTAGAGCAGGTATTTGATTTACTTTCTAAACACTCAACCTATAACGTCGCTTTTGCACCCGTTCAAGTGGTGCGAGTGAAAGATTCAGCAGATCCAGAACGTCCGGATGGACTTGGTTCTGTACGTCGTATGGGTTTTGGTCCAATTAAACCTTTACAAGAGCAAATTACATTAATGAATGTGAATGAACGTATTGAATACAAGATTATTAAAAATCCACTCATCAAACATCATTTGGGTATTATTGAGTTTGAGCCGATTGACTCGAATAAAACTTTAGTGACCTATACTATTGAATTACAGGCACGGGCACCTTTTGTAAGTAAATTAATCCTTGCACAGCTTAAATCTGCGATTAAACTAGGTTTTTCGAAACTCGCTAAATCTGTATAACAAACTTTGGGTAAGCAATGACAGTTCAAATAATCACAATTGATGGTCCAAGTGGTTCGGGTAAGGGCACACTGGCTGCAAAAATAGCAGCTCATTATCAATTTCATTTACTTGATTCGGGAGCGTTATATCGCTTGTTGGGCCTGTCATTGCATCAACAGGATTTGTTAGATGCTTTGTCAAGTGAACTGAGTCAATGTGTCGAAATCGCTAAACATTTAGACATACAATTTTTAAGCTCTGCACAAGGCACACAAGTCTTGCTTAATGGTGAAGATGTTAGTCAAACCATTCGAACTGAACGGGTTGGTGAGTTTGCATCAAAAGTTGCAACAATTCCTGAGCTTAGAGCTGCACTGGTCGATCGCCAGCATGCTTTTGCACAAGCACCAGGATTGGTTGCAGATGGCCGAGACATGGCCACATCCATCTTTCCAGAGGCTCAAGCCAAGATTTATTTAACCGCTTCAGCCCAATCTCGTGCTGAACGCAGAGTAAAGCAGTTGCAGGGTATGGGGCTGGATGCTAAAATAAACGATATTTTAGCTAATATTGAGGCGCGTGATAAACGTGACATGGAGCGCGAAGTTGCTCCACTCAGACCAGCAGCTGATGCCTACATCATTGATAGTTCTGAATTGAACATTGATGAGGTATTTCAGCTTATGACGGCTTATATCGATAAGCAATTAGCAAACTAACGAATTTTTATATTCAGCAGAAGCATAGCTTGATCAGTTCAAAATGGACTATGTAGACGCTTAACTAAACCGGCCTTGTCTGATCCAAGACCGCTGACTTTATCAGGTATATCATGACCGAATCTTTTGCAGCCCTCTTTGAAGAAAGCGAATTAAACCTCAACGTTGAAAAGGGTGCTGTCATCCAAGGCGTTGTAGTAAACATCGATTCTGATTGGGTAACAGTTGACACTGGCCTTAAATCAGAAGGTATTGTTGACCGCGCTGAATTCTTAAATGAACAACGCGAACTTGAAGTTCAAGTTGGCGACACTGTTGATGTTGTTGTTGAAGCGCTTGACAACGGCATGGGTCAAACAGTTTTATCACGTGAAAAAGCGAAACGTGCTGAAACTTGGACTAAACTTGAAAAAATCTTTGAAGACGGCGAAATCGTTACTGGTGTTATCTCTGGTAAAGTTAAAGGCGGTTTCACTGTTGACATCGGTCCAGTTCGTGCGTTCCTTCCAGGTTCTTTAGTTGATACTCGTCCTATTCGTGATACTACTCACTTAGAAGGTAAAGAGTTAGAATTTAAAGTAATCAAACTTGATGCTAAACGTAACAACGTTGTTGTATCTCGTCGTGCTGTTATGGAAGCTGAATCTTCAGCTGACCGTGAAGCTCTTCTTGCTCAGCTTGAAGAAGGTCAAACAGTTACTGGTACTATCAAAAATCTTACTGACTACGGCGCATTCGTTGACCTTGGCGGTATTGATGGTCTTCTTCACATCACTGACATGGCTTGGAAACGTATCAAGCACCCATCAGAAGTTGTTGAAGTTGGTCAAGAAGTTACTGTTAAAGTACTTAAGTTTGACAAAGAACGTAACCGCGTATCTTTAGGTCTTAAGCAATTAGGCGAAGATCCATGGTTAGCGATCATGAACCGTTACCCTAAAGGTTCAATCGTTAAAGCTCGCGTAACTAACTTAACTGACTACGGCTGTTTCGCAGAAATCGCTGAAGGCGTTGAAGGTTTAGTACACGTTTCTGAAATGGACCACACGAACAAAAACATCCACCCATCTAAAGTTGTTCAGATTGGTGACGAAGTTGATGTTATGGTTCTTGAAGTTGACGAAGAGCGTCGTCGTATTTCTCTTGGTATCAAACAAACTCGTGCTAACCCATGGGAAGAGTTTGCTAAGAACCACGACAAAGGCGAAAAAGTTTCAGGTACGATCAAGTCAATCACTGACTTCGGTATCTTCATCGGTTTACCAGGCGGTATCGATGGTCTAGTTCACTTGTCTGATATTTCTTGGAACGAACAAGGCGAAGAAGCTATCCGTCGTTACAAGAAAGGTGACACAGTTGAAGCGGTTATCTTGTCTGTAGACGCTGAAGGCAACCGTATCAGCCTTGGCATCAAGCAAATGAACAGCGATCCGTTCAACGATTTCTTAGCTGCTAACGAACGCGGTGCACTTGTAAAAGGTACTGTAACTGCTGTTGACGCTCGTGGCGCAACACTTAAGTTAGCTGACGAAGTTGAAGCGACTCTTAAAGCATCTGAAATCAACCGCGACCGCGTTGAAGATGCAACTAAGTTCCTTGAAGTTGGTCAAGAAATTGAAGCGAAAATCATCAACGTAGATCGTAAATCTCGCTCTATCAACTTGTCTATCAAAGCGAAAGACGAAGCTGAAGAGAAAGAAGCAGTTGCTAACTTGAAGACAGCAACTACTGGTCAAGACAATGGTCCTAAGACTATTGGTGATTTGATCAAAGCTCAAATGGGCAACTAAGTAGATGTTTGAATTGTATTGTTAATGTAAGTTAACTAATACTTTTTACACAAATACAATAAACGGTAGCGTAGTATTCACTTATTACGCTACCGTTTTGTATTTAAACAGGTTATTATCAATCTATCTACAAGGTAGCTTGATAATTAAAGAGGTCGCAGATGACTACTGAAGCACTTAATAAGTCTGACTTAATAGAGCGTATTTCTCTTAAAAACCCGCACTTAGCAGAGCCATTAGTGGAAGAAGCTGTTAAGATTATGATTGATCAAATGATTGCATCTTTGTCTTCTGATAATCGTATTGAAATTCGTGGTTTTGGTAGTTTTGCACTCCATCACCGTGAACCTCGTGTTGGGCGTAATCCTAAAACAGGTAAGTCGGTAGAAGTGGCTGCTAAAGCTGTTCCACATTTCAAACCAGGTAAAGCATTACGTGATGCAGTAAACGAGACTGCAGGCGAATAAAATTTATTGGGGTGCTTATGCGTTACGTATTATTCGCATTATTAATTGTACTGTTTGGCTACTGCTTAGCTTTGGTACTACAAAACGGAACTGAGCTAACCGTTGATCTGTTGTTTATACAGGTTCCAGCAATGCGTTTAGGTCTATTGTTATTATTAACAATGGCTTTAGGAATTGTGTTGGGTTTATTAATTGGTGTTCAGGTATTTCGTGTATTCCAGAAAGGTTGGGAAATTAAGCGACTACGTAAAGACATTGATCACCTTCGTAAAGAGCAGATTCAATCCGCTCAGCTGGCTGCTGCTGAAGCTGCAGCACATACAAGACATGAGAAAACGGTGTTAGACATCAATCCTAATGATCGTCCATCTACACCGCTTTAAGCCACAATATGAAGTAAGATTTCTATCTTAGAAGTATTGAAGCAGGTTTTATTTAAACGCCTTTGGATATATAGCCAAAGGCGTTTTTTATTGTGCTTTAAAATATTGATAACTATATAAAAAGTATATGAATAAAGAACTTAGTTTGAATTTTAAATGGTTTTTAGAAAAATAGTCTTGGTCGTTTTAGGCTTAATCCGTATAATGCCATAATTTTGTGAGTTTGAAGGGTCTCCCCATGAGTATTATTGTTGCTTTAGATGCAAAAAGTCATTATGACGCAATGACGATTGCTGGGCAATTAGACCCTCAATTATGCCGTGTAAAAGTCGGTAAAGAATTATTTACCCATGAAGGCTCATCTATTGTTAAAGCTTTACATGGTGAAGGCTTTGAAGTCTTTTTAGATCTAAAATTTCACGATATTCCAAATACGACTGCGCAAGCGGTATGTGCTGCTGCAGATATGGGGGTTTGGATGGTAAACGTCCATGCTTCAGGTGGCCGTAAAATGATGGAAACCTGCGTTGAGCGCTTAAAGGCGGGTAACTATAACACTCAACTGATTGCAGTAACGGTGTTAACCTCGATGGGACGTGAAGACTTAGCTGATATTGGTCTGGATATTGAACCATTTGAACAAGTCAAACGTTTAGCAAAACTGACTAAAGACAGTGGTTTAGATGGTGTAGTATGTTCAGCGCAAGAAGCAAAAATGCTGCGTGAGACTTTGGGTTCAGAGTTTGCATTGGTAACACCGGGCATTCGCCCTGAGGGCTCAAGTGCGGATGACCAAAAGCGTATCGTAACGCCAAAACAAGCAATGTTAGACGGTGCAACACATCTAGTAATTGGTCGACCAATTACACAGTCTGCAAACCCGTGTCAGATGCTCAAAGATATTTTAGCGACGCTTTAAGCGACTAGAAATCTAAAAAGCCTTTCATTCGAAAGGCTTTTTTATGGATTAAACTTTAAAAAGAATTGTTGGTGAGCGAAGTGGCAATAGCAAAATAAAAAGACGGCATCGAATAGAGCGCTACGCTTTATAGTGCAGCCAATACGCTGACGACAATTGGTGCCAAAACTGACAGGATGAAGCCGCTCACCATGGCATGTGGAATAAAGTCATTCCCACAGGCTTGTTTGACCATTGGTAGTGTGACATCCATTGCTGTAGCTCCTGCAGATGAAATTGCGGAGCGAGGGTAACGCCAGCCAATGATGTACATAAACACAATCGCAAAAATTTCTCTGAACAAATCGTTCATCAGTGCAATACTGCCTAAATGTGCATTCTTTAACTCCGTGACCACAATGCCAGTCATGGAGTAGAAACCATAACCTTGAGATAACATAATCAAGTCTTTTAGTTGAATGCTCGGCACAAAATAGGCCGTTACAAACGCCCCGATAATTGAACCCAGAATACAACCGAGTGGAACGAGCAGTATTTGCCAGTTCAACCATGAACGATCTAGTGGCGAATAGGCTAAATCAAGCCCGATCAGGAACATGAAAACCAGTAACAAGTTCCATGTACTGATATGAAGCGTATAGCCGAAACTTGAAGATAGCTCTGCTAAACCATAACCTAAGGCCAGTGCGATAAATGCATAACTGATATTGATTAATGATTTGCTCACAAGGCTCATGGACACTTTGCCATGACTCGGTTGATAGCCTAAAAGTTTAAATAGTACATAACAACAGACAAAAGCGCCGATACTGGTCATAACTGCTAAAAGAGCCGCATGATTGAGTATCTGCCAAGGTTCGGCAATGCTATGTAAAGTCGTTGAAAACTCAATCGCAATTGCGATTAAGAGAATATAAGTAAAATAGGGCAGGATTTGAAAGGCAAGTCGTTCAAGCCATTTGGGTAAACGACGCGCCAAAACAAATCCAAGTGCTAAACAAATAAGAAGCTGAAAAATCAACCAAAACGATTGCATGTCAAATAAAGTGTGAAAAAATACTAACTTATTATGACCGCGATCTTAATTTATTGCTTGACTATCTTGCTTAGAATTTAAAAAACGATAGTCCGCAGGATTGGCTTTTCGTGTTTTTAGCCAATACTTCCATGTATAGCTGGGCCATAAAGAGAAATTTTTCCCGTCCGCTTGTTGATACCAGCTGACGCAGCCAGATTGCCAAATGGTATCTGTAAATTGACTTTGTAAATGGTGATTAAATTGATCTTGAATATCTGCTTTCACAACGATTGCTTGAGATTGGGTTTTTTGTGCCATCTCGATGAGTTGTAGAATGTAATTTACTTGTGACTCAATCATAAAAATAACTGAGTTATGACCTAAGACTGTATTGGGCCCTAAAAGCTGAAATAAGTTTGGGAAACCTTTGGTGCTAATTCCATAGTAACTTTCGGCCCCATCTTTCCATGCGTCTGTAAGCTCGACATGATTCAGTCCTGTACAGCTAAAGGGTTTAAGATAAATACGTGGGTCAGTCACAAAACCTGTGCCATAGATGAGGCAGTCAATTTTACGCTTTTTCCCATCTTTGGTGATGATACTGTCCTCAGTCAATTCCAAAATATCATCGGTAACCAATTCAACATTTTTATGGTTAAAGCTTGGATAATATTTGTTGGAGACCAGGATGCGTTTACAACCCATAATATAGTTGGGAATTAACTTATCTGCGGTTACAGGGTCTTTAACTTGATGGCGAATATAGGCTTCTGCTAGTTTTTGTGCATATTTCATGACCTGTGGTTTCATAATGGGAACTACACGAGATTCATTTGTCCAATACAGACGAGCTCGATGAATTTTTCGAAACCAATCAAATCGATTAAACAGTGTTTTTTCAATGGGTAAATAACGACGTTCATCCCGAGGAATAACCCATGCAGCTGTCCTTTGCAGTACGTAAAGTTGTTTCACTTTTTCTGCAATTTCGGGAATATATTGAATCGCGCTTCCCCCAGTGCCAATAGAGGCAACATTTTTATTGCTGAGGTCATAGTCATGATCCCACTGTGATGAATGGAAAACTTTGCCTTTAAATTTCTCGATACCCGAAATATGCGGAATTTGCGGTACATGCAGTGGACCAGATGCGAAAATGACAAATTGAGCGGTCAGTATTTCATTTTGATTGAGTGTGAGTTGCCATAAACACTGATTTTCTAAGTAATGTGCAGCACAGACTTCGGTGTTAAAGCGGATATAAGACTGCAATTGATGCTCAGCAGTGAGTGTTTGCATGTATTGATAAATTTCAGGTGCTTCAGCATAACGTTTAGACCAGTCGGTCTTGGGTGAAAAAGACAAAGAATAGAGATGTGACTGTACATCACAAGCAGCGCCCGGATATTGGTTTTCACGCCATGTCCCACCTATTTCACTGGCTTTTTCCAAAATTACAAAATCACGAATATTATTTTGCAAAAGGCGAATAGCCATAGCTAAACCGCCAAAGCCTGCACCAATAATGGCGATTTTTACCTGTGGGGTTGTTGAATTTGCTGCCTGCATTTGTTTTTCCTTTTTGTTTTACTTTATTGTAGAGCAACTATCCAGAAGGTCTATGATAGCCCTGACAAGAAAATTGATAGATTCGGCAATTGTTGTACGCTAGGTGGCTGTAGTAAAACATAGGCCAATATTTTGCTTTTAATTGATTATGAAACGTTCTGTACTTGGCTTGATGTATTTGATTCAAGGAATGCGTAAAGCAGGAGTCGCAGTCGATCAAAAGTTACAAAGCATTGGCTTACGTGTGGAGTCGCTTGATCCGAATGCGATCATCCATCCTGCTCTAGAGTGGGATATTTTGAAAATCATTGCAGAGGATATTGAGCCTGAGCAAGGCTTGTTCATTGGTCAGCATTATGTCTTGGCAGGATATGGCCCCTTACTGATGTTATTGATGACCAGTCCAACGACACATACCGCGTTAGAACAGGGTATTCGCTATCAAAGTTTGACGCATTTGAGTGGCTTATTGGGTTTGAAAAAACAAAATGATCAAGTCGCACTGTGTTATCTACCGCGAGACTTGCAAACACCTGTGGGACAGTTGCGTGCACATTCTGAAATAGCGGGAACCTATAAGTTTTTACAAGATATTTATAAGATGATTGGGCTGGAAATGCCTGAGATTCGAATTACTTTACCTGTTGCACGACCTGAAGATGCGAAAAAACTGGCGCTCTATCAGCAGGTTTATGGCCAGCAAGTGAGTTTTGGTACGCAGCAAGCTGAGTTTTGGTTTGATGAATGGGTTTTAAATGTGCCGATTCCTTCAGCAGATTTGATGACATTTAACGTTTATGCGGGCAAATGTCAGGCGGAATTACAACGTTTGGAAGAAACGGCAGAACAACCGAGTCTGATTCAACGGGTACAGGATTATTTGGAGTTGCAACGTGGTTTACTGCCGACCATGGCTGAAACCGCGCAAGCGTTGAATTTGCCAGAGCGAACCTTAAGACACCAGTTGCAACAGTTAAATAGCAGTTATAAAAAAATTCGTGAGCAATTAATGAAAGACCGTGCATTACATTTGATGGAATATCAGGAATATTCCATTGAAATGATTGCAGAGTTATTGGGTTACTCGGAGCCTGCAGCTTTTAATCATGCATTTAAACGATGGTTTGGTTACAGTCCACGACAATATGGGAAATAGCCTAAGCATAATTATGCCAAAGTGTTATATATTAACTTTTCCACTCCGCTATAATTGATATAGCCTAAAAACAGTATTAAATGATATGTCAGATTTTAATTCACCTACCGCATTCAGTCCTTTATCTCCTGCAGAGCGCTATGCGCAAGCTTTAGCATCCGGGCAGTTCATGTCTGATGAGGCACAAGCTCAGGCCGTTCATGAGTTGGATCGCGTTTGGCATGAATTAATTCAACGTTTTAAGGCATCTAAAAAAGCATTCCGTCGTTTCCGCCGTCAAACTTCTCCCCGTGGTGTATATATGTGGGGTGGTGTAGGCCGTGGTAAAACATGGTTGATGGATCAGTTTTATGACTCAATTCCTTTTCGTCGTAAAACACGGATGCACTTTCACCATTTTATGCAACATGTACATCGTGAGCTCAACAAGCTTTCAGGTCAGCGTAACCCTTTAGATGCGGTTGCGGATCAAATTTATAAAGAAGCAGTCGTTATTTGTTTCGATGAGTTCTTCGTCTCGAATGTGACGGATGCCATGATTCTTAGTGATTTGTTCCAAAAGCTTTTTGCACGTGGCATTACCTTGGTGGCAACCTCAAACATTGCGCCAGATGGTTTATATAAAAACGGCATTCACCGCGATCGTTTCATTCCAACCATTGAAATGGTGAAACAGCAGTGTGTGATTTTAAATGTAGATGCAGGCGTGGACTACCGTTTACGTGTTTTAAAACAAGCGCAACTCTTTAAATCTCCTTTAACACATGAGCACCAACGTTGGATCGCACAGCGTTTTAGCGCATTGACACAAACTCAAACCATTTCAGATGAGCCGATTATTATTAATAATCGTATTGTAGAAACGGTTGGGCATACTGAAGATGTTTTATGGTGTGAGTATTCAGAGCTGTGTTTAAAACCACGTAGTCCTGCTGACTTTATCGAAATTGCAAATATTTATAATACTGTGTTGGTGAGTAATGTTCCGCATTTGACCGATTATCTTTCTGAAGGGACACGTCGTTTTATTTATTTGGTTGATGAGTTTTATGACCGTGGGGTAAAACTGATTTTAACCTCAGAAGATACAATTATTGATTTGTACTCTGGTGATAAATTAGCCTTTGAAATTGAACGCACGCGTTCACGTTTATTGGAAATGCAATCAGATGATTACTTGAATGAAGCGCATCGACAAATACAAGCTGAAGCAAGTAAACAACAAGAAGAAATTTAAAAATATAAGCACCCAAAAGGGTGCTTTTTTTATGTGCATTTTCATCGATTAATTTATCGACTTTTTTGAATAATCATGGCTTAATCAGGATTGAAAATAGGGAGAATATTAGTTTTAAGTGTAAAAAATATACAAAACTGCACTTAAGTCTAATTTCGGCATTTCAAAAACTTAATAAACTACTAAAGAGCATTTTGTAAATTGATAATGCTTGTGCCTTGAGCAGTATTTTATTTGGTAGTTTGTATACTTTATTAAATAAAAAATGATCACTATTTCGCACGGTGATATTACTATTCAGCCAAGTTTAAATCGGTATACTAGAATCTCTTGTATAAAAAGTAGCAATATCAGGAAAGACAATGACTGCACGTATTCAAAAAGGCAAGTTAGCGATTGCTAAAGAACTTTACGATTTCATCGAAAATGAAGCACTTCCAGGTTCAGGCTTGGACAGTGAAACTTACTGGAAAAACTTTGAACAAGTCGTTGTCGATCTTAGCCCAAAGAACAAAGCACTATTGGCTAAGCGTGACGACATTCAAGCGAAGATCGATGAATGGCACCGCAACAACAAATTTGAACTTGGAGCTTACAAAGCTTTCCTTACTGAAATTGGCTACTTAGTACCAGAAGTAGAAGATTTCCAAATCAGCACAGAAAATGTAGATGAAGAAATCGCATTATTGGCTGGTGCGCAATTGGTGGTACCTGTGCGTAATGCACGTTACTGCTTAAATGCTGCAAACGCACGTTGGGGCTCTTTATACGACGCACTTTACGGTTTTGACGTGATCCCTGAAGACGGTGGCGCGGAAAAAGGTAAAGGCTATAACCCTGTACGTGGCGACAAAGTTATTGCATTTGCTAAAAACTTCTTAAATGAAACCTTCCCATTAGCAAATGGTTCGCATGCTGATGCGACAAAATATGCAGTTGAAGGCAAAAAGTTAGTTGTGACGTTAAAAGACGGTTCAACATCGACTTTGGCTAAAGAAGCACAATTTGTTGGTTTCAATGGCGAAGAATCTGCTCCAACAGAAATCGTACTTTTAAACAACGGCCTACACGTTGTGATTGAAGTTGATGCGAACAGCCCAATTGGTAAAACAGATGCGGCTGGCGTTAAAGATTTAGTACTTGAGTCTGCTTTAACCACAATTCAAGACTTAGAAGATTCGATCGCTGCCGTAGATGCAGAAGAGAAAGTTGAAGGCTACCGTAACTGGTTAGGTTTGATGAAAGGTACACTTTCAGAGTCTATCGAGAAAAATGGTAAAACTGTTACGCGTACTTTGAATAAAGACCGTACGCACAAAAACTTGATTGGCGGTGAAACGAAACTTCATGGCCGTTCATTGATGCTTCTTCGTAACGTGGGTCACCTCATGACCAACCCTGCGATTCTTGTAGATGGTGCTGAAATCTACGAAGGTATCATGGATGCATTAATCACTCCGCTATTGTCTTTTGCAGACATTAAAGGTGAAAACGAAAACAAGAACTCTCGTAAAGGCTCAATGTACATCGTAAAACCAAAAATGCATGGTCCTGAAGAAGTTGCTTTTGCGGTTGAGTTGTTTGAGCGTTCAGAACAAGCGCTTGGCCTGCCTGCAAAAACGTTAAAAATCGGTATTATGGATGAAGAGCGTCGTACTTCTGTAAACTTGAAAAACTGTATTGCGCAAGCAAAAGACCGTACGATCTTCATTAATACAGGTTTCATGGACCGTACAGGTGATGAAATCCATACCTTTATGGAAGCAGGCCCATTCGTTCGTAAGGGTGAAGTAAAATCACAAATTTGGTTCCCAGCATATGAAAACCGTAACGTAATGATCGGTCTTCAAGCGGGATTACGTGGTAAAGCGCAAATTGGTAAAGGCATGTGGCCAAAACCAGACATGCTTTTAGACATGTACAACACTAAGATTGAACATCCAGAAGCGGGCGCAAGCTGTGCATGGGTTCCATCTCCATCTGGTGCTGTTATTCACGCGATTCACTATCACCAATGCAACGTGTCTGAGCGTCAAAAAGAATTATTGAATACTCAGCCTTTATCATTAGATGATTTGTTAACACCACCTTTAGCGACAGATACCAACTGGACTGAAGAAGAGAAAACCAAAGAGCTTGAAAATAACCTTCAAGGGATCTTGGGTTATGTTGTGCGTTGGGTTGACTTGGGTGTAGGTTGTTCGAAAGTTCCAGACATCAACAACGTTGGTTTAATGGAAGACCGTGCAACTTTACGTATTTCATCTCAACACGTTGCAAACTGGTTGCGTCATGGCATCGTATCTGCAGCGCAAGTTGACGAAGTGATGCAGCGTATGGCGAAAATCGTTGATGAGCAAAACGCAAACGATCCGCTTTACACACCTATGGCACCAAGCTTCGATGGTTATGCATACAAAGCAGCGTATGACCTAGTGTTTAAAGGTGGTGAGCAGCCATCAGGTTATACAGAACCACTTCTGCATGCTGCGCGTTTGAAGTTAAAAGGTTATACAGGTGACTAATCTGTAAAGCTAAAAAAGCCTCTTCGGAGGCTTTTTTATTGGCTGAAATAAGTCGTACTGCGTTTATATAGGAAATGAATAATACTGATTTAATTTCGGGTAATAGCGCCCTATAGATTAGCACTTGCTTAGAGCTATGAATGGGTTTAAGCCTAGTGTGAAATAAGTATCTCGACTAGACGCTGCGGATAAAAGCCTTATACAATTCACTATATAAATCTCATCATACTATTGTTAACCATCAAGTTGGATGAAAATCCATGTGCGCTAATTTTAAACCTCTAACCCTTGCTCAAGTACAACAGTTTGGTCTCCCTGAAATTCCTTTTGATTATGTCGAAGAAGTCTATCCTGGTTATGAGTTGCCTTTATTGTTCAAATCAAATTTAGGATTTGAGTGGCGTAAGGTACATTTTGGTTTAATACCGAAATGGGCTGAAGATAAGAGTGTTGCAAGCAAAACCTATAATGCTCGAAGTGAGACACTTCTGCAAAAGGCCAGTTTTATTGAAGCGACTTCCAAATATCAGTTTGGGGTGATCCCAGTTTTTGAATTTTATGAGTCAAAATATATAGAACAAAAGCCACAGAGATGGGGTGTCAGACGACAGGATGGGCAAGTGATATTTGTTGCTGCACTTTATGAAATCTGTCGTATAGCAGGCGAGGTAGTGCGTTCAGCCACCATGCTTACAATGGATGCTATAGACCACCCAATGATGCGGGAGTTTCATGAGCTGGGTGATGTGAAGCGTTCAGTAATCGTGATTCCACATGAACGCTTAGAGGAGTGGCTCAGCTGGAAATCACCGAATATTCAATCCTTTATACAAGGCTTTCCTGTTGAAGAGTTTGTATGTTCACATGTGCCTAAAATAAAAGTCGAAAAAGAGAGTCCCCAACTCAACTTTTTCGACTTTTAAATGGTTTAGCGAGCTAAATTTTTAAAAACGTGTTTTAAGCTTTCCATCATTTTTTCAATTTGCAAAGGTGTTAAGCCTTCAAATGATTGCTCAAGTACAACACTGGTGAGATCATTAATCTTATTGGTCATTTCAACACCTTTTTCGGTGAGAAGAACACGGGTGATACGTGCATCATCTTCACAAGAATAAGTTTCAACCAATCCTTCATCTTTTAAACGATAAACAATTTTGGTGGTTGTCGACATTTTAGAGACCACCATGTCAGATAAATCAGAAACACTGGCATGTGGCTTTGAGTCTAGAGCCAGTAAAATACGACGGCGTGAGTTATCTAAACCATACTTTTTTAAAGCATGATCGACATTGAGTACATACTGTGCATGTACTTGAGTTACCCAGTAAAATGGAAAACTTTCTAAAGAAAAATCTTCAGAACCTGGTAGGAACTTACTGTACTTTTTGGTCATGTGACGGATTCCCCGTGAATCGTATTTTTATTTTATAGATCATTTGAACACATTTTATGTGAACACTCATACACTTATCAATACAAAATTACTGGATTTGTCATCATAAAGGAAATCTGTTAATGGATAGCCTTCACCAGTAATCAAGAAAAGTTAAGCGTGGCTGTTTAGAAGAGACAGGGTGTAGCCGTCTTTATCTTGATGGAAGCTCACAATGCTTTGTGCAAATTGTACAACTTCATCTTCGACTTCAGCATTCTGGTGAGAATCTAAAGAGAGTTTAGCCATGGGAACACCGTCCTGTAGAACGATAGGCAAGTGCATGTCAAACTTTTGGTTATTATGCGAAACCACAACTTTAACTTGATGCTGATCAAATGAGGAGTCTAAATGCAGATATGCGCCTTCATAGCTAGTATTGGCAAGCATTTTTGACGTCTTATTGAAGGTCAATGCTTTTTCATTGTTCATAGCGATGAATCCTGTCTTCGATTACTTTGATCGGATTGTCAATCCGCGCATCCTTGGTTTGGGTAATGGACCACTTTTACAACAATGCTGGTCGTGTTTCATTTTAGTGAAAAAAATGGATTTGTGAACTAGTGTTTTTAACAAAAAGTGTCATTTATTAAAATCATAATTGTAGTGAATTGATATTTTTTAACTATTATTAAAATAAATAATTAAATAAAAACAATGATTTGGATTTTATTTGAGCTGTGTTTTATTAGAAAAACTAAAAAATGACCGCCGCGTCTAATCTTTATAGAATGCGATAATTGGCATTAAGTGACAAAATTTCAAACAGAGATTTCGATATTTTTATGTATTTTTTGCATAATAAGTGGTCGAATATTAAAATTTTGTTAAAAACCATAAAAAAATTATTACAAGCCAAACATCTCAGGCATAATTATTTCATCTTTAGTTGAACAGGTCACAAATATGGATCCGTCGCCGTGCAGGTCTATGCTTTTAAAACAGAAACATAATTCTGGGGTAATAAAATAATGGAATTTTTATTAGATCCGGGAATATGGGTAAGTTTACTTACGCTTATTATATTAGAAATTGTTTTAGGTATTGATAACCTAGTCTTTATTGCCATTTTGGCTGAAAAACTTCCTCCTGAACAACGCGATAAAGCGCGTGTCATTGGTCTGTCGCTTGCACTTTTAATGCGTTTGGGCTTGTTGTTTATCATCACTTGGTTAGTCACGTTGACTCGACCGCTGATTACTGTATTGGATTGGACATTCTCTGGTCGAGACCTGATTCTTTTATTTGGTGGCTTATTCCTAGTCTATAAAGCCGTTACCGAATTGCATGAAAAAATTGAAGGTAAGCCAGAAGTTAAGCTGACCACCAATGTGGTCTACGCAGGTTTCACCGCAGTTGTGGCACAGATTGTGATCCTTGACGCGGTATTCTCACTGGATTCGGTGATTACAGCGATTGGTATGGTCGACAACATTAATGTGATGATGGTGGCTATGGTCGTTGCCATGGTGGTCATGCTGTTGGCGTCGAAACCATTAATGACTTTTGTAAACCGTCATCCGACTGTGGTCATCTTGTGTTTAAGCTTCTTACTGTTGATTGGTATCAGCCTGATTGCGGAAGGTTTCGGCTTCCACATTCCTAAAGGTTATATCTATTCGGGTATTGGTGTTGCCATTGCAATTGAAGCCTTTAACCAATTTGGTGAGCGCAATGCGGCAAAACATGAAGCGAAAATTCCACTACGTCATCGTACTGCGGATTCTATTTTAAAACTCATGGGTGGCAAGCTCCAAGCTGAAGACCCTGATCAGCTTCAAGCGCAAGAAACTTTTGCGGATGAAGAACGCTATATGATTGGTGGTGTACTGACGTTGGCTGAACGTTCAGTCGCTTCGATCATGACACCGCGTAGTCAAATTTCGTGGGTTAATCTTGATGATTCACCTGAGAAAATTCGTGAACAAGTATTGTCTGTGCCGCACAGTTTATTTCCTGTGTGCCGCGGTAGCTTGGATAAAGTGATCAGTATTGCGCGTGCGAAAGAATTGCTTGATGTCTTAGATGATGAAGAGCAATTGAAAGACTTGATCAAACGTCATCGTCCAATTTACATTTTTGAAAAAATGAAAGTCATTGATGCGATTAATACGCTAAGAACGTCTAAAGGTTCATTGGTTTTGGTGAGCGATGAGTTTGGTAATGTGCAGGGTCTTGTTTCACCGCTTGATGTATTTGAAGCGATTGCTGGTGAATTCCCTGATGCCGATGAGCAACTTGATTTGGTAAAGGTAAATGATCAGACATGGAAGGCGACAGGCATGCTGGATTTATATCAGCTTGAACTGGAACTTGGCATGATCGATTTGGTTGAAGAAGATGCAGGCTATATCAGTGTTGCCGGTTTAATCCTAGATAAAACCCACGGTGATGTACACGTTGGAACTCAACTGGACTACCGAGGTGTTCACTTTGAAGTGCTTGAGTTAGATTCAAACCGAATTAAGACAGTAAATATTACTTATCGTACTGCTTAATCATTGCAAAAATAGATTGTGAGAAAAATGTCAGCCTCGTGCTGGCATTTTTTCTGCTTATAAAATAAGCGCTATGCACTTAAATAAAAAGCAGTTATTCTATGCCCGCAATTGGGCTGTCGTATTTCGTACTTGAAATTACCTGTTTGGTGAAGACAGCTTGTTTCTATCCCTATGGTCATCAAAGCATTGCATTTAGACTATAATAGTAAAACAAGTGATCAAAATAAGAACGGAAATACTTCATGCAACTTATGGAAAAGGTCGTTGATTTTAAAAGCTTTCAGTAGAGAAAAAACAAGTTCTATTTGAAGAGCTTGAAACTTTTGATCGACAAATTTTCCCAAATGCAATCCCAGCAGAACTGCATCAATTATTGTATAACCCTGATGTAGTGGCATTACCAATTATTCGTTTTTATCATCGCGGAAAAATAGTTGGGCAAAATATTATTGCCATCTTGAAGCTTAAGACAGCGCATCAACCCTTATATATTCTTAGCTCGCGTGCCGCTTTTTTACCTGACTACCGAAATCAAAACAGAACACTTTTATCTGCAATTCGAGTGACCTTAGGTTATCGTTTAAAATATCCTACGCGTCAGTTATGGTTTGTTTCGAGTTTGATGCAGCCAAAAGTATATCGGCTGTTTGCTTCACGTTCAAAACGCTTTTATCCGCGTGCAGAAGTGCCAATGCCTGAGGATTACTTACAGGTACTTGATCTAATGCAAGACCGTCATGCGAATGTGCAACAGCGCAGTGATGATGTGTTTGTGCATCCATGTGTACTTCCACAGACCACGCCTGAACAATTGATTCGACTTCGAAATCGAGCCAGTCGTCATATCAACTTTTATATGCAACATACGCCTGATTATTTTATTGGCATGGGCTTAATCTGTATCTGTAAATTAGATGTGCTGACTCTGCTAGAAGCTGCGATGAACGTGTTTTTAGGGCGAGAAGTTGCCTAAGCAGAAACTCTCGCCATAATTTATTTAGGCTGAGGTACGGATAAGCTGTATATCCGCATATTCATAAATGGTTTCAGCTTTCATTTGATGAATGTGATCCATAAACGCTACATTAAAACTTCCTGTGCTTTGGCTTTGGGTATAAGCAAGTTGCCCCGCAATGGCAAAGTGGACATGGGCAGACAGCGCTGCAATGACAGGATTAGTGACTGCGCTATAGGCTGCGATCAATGCACCAAGGGCGCAACCCGTAGCAGTAACTTTAGGTTGTAAATGTGAACCACCATTGACTTGGATCACAGCATCAAGCTGTTTCGAGAGAATGTAGTCAGACTCACCAGAAATGGCAATGACTTCAGCTTGTGCTAAAAGTGTCTTTGCTTGATTGTAGACATCGGAACTGCTTGCCGTACTGTCAACGCCTTTGGTTTCGATCTGGTTCCCCGCAAGTGTACTGATTTCCGATGCATTGCCACGAATAACGGTAGGTTGAAAAGCCAACAGCTGATCTACCATTTCAGAGCGCCATTTTAAAAATGGTCCATATCCCACAGGGTCTAATACCCACGGAATGTTTTGCTGCTGCGCGGTTTGTGCCGAGATTTGCATGGCTTGCATTTGTTCAGAGGTTGGCGTACCTAGGTTAATACTGAGCGCTGCACTAATACGGGTGAAACTTTCTGCTTCAAAGGGATTATCAATCATGGCAGGTGAAGCGCCCGCAGCCAATAAAACATTGGCTGTATAGTTGGCAGCAACACTGTTGGTGATACATTGCACCAAAGGTTGTTGCGTTTGCAGGGCAGTCCAAGCTTCAGCAACATATGCCACCAAGACATCGGTTTGGTCTTGAATCGATTGTTTTGTGTTAAGCAAGGACAGGTCTAAAAGCTGGGTCATAGTGAGTGCCCTTATTTGGTGAAATAGTGGTCTTGATGCTTACATTTGCGACAGAATAAAGTCACATATTGGTCAGCATCATAATCTACAGTAAGCTCATTTGACCCACAGTACATACAGCGTTTTTGTGAATAGAAGCTTAAACGCGGCTCAATTTTTTGCCATGAACGAGAGACAGGCTGGAAGAAAATAGCTTCGTCATAGCCCAAAAAGCGGAAAAATAAGACTTCGCTCATTTTGCTGAATGGTAAGTTGTGGGGTCGAGGCAGCGTTGATGTTTCCCATTTTTCAGCCACACTGCGTTCACGATATTGTTGTAAAGTTTTTTTCAACAAGTTGGTGTTGATGAAGTTTTCATTTCTGGGTTGTAAGGCTTTACGTTCATATAAATACTCCAATGCAGTTTGGATTAAATAATAAATTTGTCCGACTGCGAGTACATCGAGTAAACGATAACAAAACACTTGGAAACTATTATTTCCCGCAATTTGAATGCCCCAAGTACGGCAGTAAAACTGCATAAATTGGATAATTTCCTGATAGAGCAATTGGTACAAGGCATTTTTGACTTCATCCGCGGTCTTAAAAGGCACACCAAGGCTAAGGTTTTCATAAAACCAATAACGTAACTGCTGCGTAACACTAAATAGGCTGGGTTCAGAATAGCCGTCCAAACGCACATTAATATAATACTGGTGGGCTTCACTGGCAAAATCTTTGGCAACGAGGATCTGTTCTTTTACCAGTTGTTTGACGAGACTATTTTGAAAGAGATAATTGGGAGTGATGCTAAAATATTTGATCTGTTCCCAATCAATAAACTCTTGATGCTGTGTATGTTCTTGTGCGTAGTCATCTAACAGGGCCAATAAAAATAATTTATGCATAAAACTGAGTTGACCCAGTTCAAACTCATAAATGTCCTTGGTTTTGGTTTTACGTTGTTCTTGCTGACGAGTTTCTTTCAATATTTTTTTGCGCTGCGCTAAGCAGCTGTCGCAGTGGCAATTTAAATTTGAATTGCTAAAAACACGATGTTGGCAGTGGCTACATTCATGAAAGTTAATTTCTTTGTCGTATTGTTCAGCATCCACCCAAAACATGGCCGCCTGACAAAGTGGACAAGGCGTGCTTTCATCAAGTTGTTTGTGCAAAATTTGAAGCGACATAAGATGAATTTGAGACTCAGGATTTTCTCAAATTATACACGCTAAAATTTCAGAAAGGCGCTGTAAATTGCAGTGTAATTGAACAAGCAGAGGTGCTTTGTAAACGCTAGACGGGTGAAGCAATGCAGTGGTGAATATAGGGCGAAAAAAATACGGCATGCACCGTATTTTTTGTAGAAGTAGAATTTAAACGGGGCAAGGCAGAGAGTCATCTTCCATACCTAATTTTTTAGCTTCAATCATGGCTTGAACTTTTTTGCTCGGCAACTTTTTGCTCCCTAGTGTGTCGTAGTGATTTAGAATGCTGCTGACATCGTGGGCTTGTAAAGGCATTCCTTCACAGCTCATGAACAGGGCAATGACTTTATGATCAATTTTTGCAGCATGCATTGCTTGCAGCATTTTTATATTTTCGACGCGGACGATATGGTCTTTTAAGTACATCTCACACCTCTATTTGCTTTGCTTAAGTTTTATCATGCGCTATGCATATTTAGATACAAGCAAAAACTGTGCACAAAATGTAGCCGATTTGAGAATTAAGTTAGATATTTGAAAAGAGCTGGCTTTAGATCTTATCGATGTCTTTAAGTTTCTCAGCGCTAGAATGGTAGAGAGCTAATGGCACTGTGTAAGTGTAAAGGCTGGTGCAAATATTGCTAAACAAGCACGGCACGATGTGAGGAGTTGTCTGTTTCTTATTCACTTGGTGCAATCATATGAGCGGGATAAGACAAATAGAATTGAAAAGCCTATTCAACGTGCCCATATAAATATCATTCAACATACACAGACAGCATGGCAAACTTGTCGTATGATCAAAACATACACAATATAAAGCTGTAGACCAATAGCATTAGGACATGACATGAATATTGCGGCAAATCCAATTATTGAAGCAGATCAAACCGTCTATTTAAAAGACTATCAAAAACCATCTTTTTTAGTAGATAGCATTCACCTCGATATTCAAGTCTATGATGAGCATAGCAAAGTTGATGCTGTACTGGAGCTGACGCGCCAAACTGAGGGTGATTTGGTTTTACTCGGTCGTGATTTAGAGCTGAAAAGTTTAGTGCTGAATGGTCAGCAACTTAGCCAAGAGCAATATGCGCTTGATGCAGAGCAGTTGGTGATTCGTAATGCACCAAATCAGATCAAACTTGAGACATCGGTGATCATTCATCCTGAGTCAAATACACAACTGGAAGGCTTATACCAAGCCGCATCAGATTTGTTTGTTACCCAAAATGAGCCTGAAGGATTCCGTAAAATTACCTTTTACCCAGACCGTCCTGATGTCCTTTCAGTTTTCACCACACGTGTAGAAGCCGATAAAAAATATCCAGTGCTCCTTGCCAATGGTAACTTGATTGAAGCGGGCGAGGCAGGCGAAGGTCGTCACTATACCATTTGGCAAGATCCAACCAAAAAACCAGCGTATTTGTTTGCTTGTGTGATTGGTGATTTGGCTGTTTTAAAAGACCGTTATGTGACCTCGGAAGGCCGTGATGTGGCTTTAGAAATTTATGCCGAAGAGAAAGATATTCCGAAATGTCATATTGCAATGGAAGCCTTAAAGCATTCAATGCGTTGGGATGAAGAACACTATGGTCGTCCCTATGATTTAGACAACTATATGATTGTGGCTACCAGTGCTTTCAACATGGGTGCGATGGAAAATAAAGGTCTCAACATTTTTAACACGTCATGTGTTTTGGCGGATGAAGAATATACGACAGATGCCGCGATCATGCGTGTACAGTCGGTAATCGCCCATGAATACTTCCATAACTGGACAGGTAACCGCATTACTTGCCGTGATTGGTTCCAATTGTGTTTAAAAGAAGGCTTAACGGTTTTCCGTGATCAATCTTTCTCAGAAGATTTGCAATCGGCTGCGGTTCAACGTATTGACGATGTTGCTGTACTCAAAGCGCATCAGTTCCCAGAAGATTCAGGCCCATTGTCTCATCCACCGCGTCCAGACCATTTTGTGGAAATCAATAACTTTTATACTGCAACGGTCTATGAAAAAGGTGCGGAAATTAACCGCATGATGGCAACCTTATTAGGCAAAGAAAAATTCCGTAAAGGAACCGATGAATACTTTGAACGCCATGATGGTCAAGCCGTTACAGTTGAAGACTGGGTAGCTGCTTTAACCGCAGGTTCAGGCGTAGATTTATCCAATTTCTTAACATGGTATAACCAACCGGGTACACCAAAGTTAGAAGCGGAAGGTCATTATGATGCTGCTGCACAAACTTATACCTTAAACTTTAAGCAAAGTTTAAAAGCACATCCTAAGTATCCGAACCTAAAAGCTGTTCCAATTCCTGTCGCTTTAGCACTGTTCGATGCTGCAACAGGTGAGCAATTAGTTTTAAACTCAGACAGTTTATTTGAAAATGCAGTCAAAGACGGTGTATATCTTTTTGACCAAGACCAAGCCAGCATTGTGTTTAGCGGTTTAAGCACGAAACCTGTCGTGTCATTACTGCGTAATTTTTCTGCGCCCGTCAACTTAGAATTTAACTATACCGATGAAGAGTTGGCGTTCCTGATTCAATACGAAACCAATGGTTTTAACCAATGGCAAGCGACGCAAACCTTACTTGAGCGTATTTTACTCAATGGTCATGATGCGCATATTTATATTCAAGCCATTAAAAACACGCTACCAGATCTCGTTGAACAAGATCCACTCTTGGCATCACGTTTATTTGATGTACCAAGCGAAGGTTATTTGGGTAGTCGCATCGACACTGACTATGAACCAGCCAAGATTCAAGAACAGCGTAATGCTTTGATTGACAAACTTGCACGTGAGCTAGGGGCGTTTTGTAAAGACACTTATTTGGCTTTAGACCCAGATTTGCAAAAAGAGTTCTCACAAGCCATGGGTGTCCGTGCGCTGAAAAACATTATGCTCAGTATGATGGCGCGTCAAGGCGATGAAACTGCTTTTGAGCTGGCATATCAGCAATATGAAGCCACAGGCAATATGTCTGAACGTTTAGGCGCATTACGTGTCTTGGTGTGGAATGATGCACCGCAAGCAGAAGCTGCTTTACGTGATTTTTACCTACGTTTTAAAGATGAGGCTTTGTCACTAGATCAGTGGTTCACACTTCAAGCGGCACATCCTTGTGCGACAGAAGAAACCATTCAATACCTCACTTCTCATGTCGATTATGATTTGGGCGTGCCGAACCGTATTCGTTCAGTGAGTGGTGGCTTAAATGCAAACCCAGTGAACACATGGAGTTTTGGTGTGGATCATTTCATTGGACTGGCAAAATATTTAGATGAGAAAAACCCAATAGTTGGGTCTCGTTTACTTCAGGTTTTGTCTCGCTGGTACACATTGGCAGAGCCACAGCGTAGCGAAGTAAAAGCAAAGCTTGAGGCTTTAAAACCACAAGTGAAATCTAAAAATGTCAGTGAAACTTTAAGTAGCATGTTAAGTATTTAACTGATCTACGCATAAAAAAAGCCAGTCTAATGACTGGCTTTTTTTATGCAAACTGAAGAATGACAGTATGAAGAGCTCACATTGGTATTTTTCTAAATAATGAACATTCATGTGAATAGTGTGAAATGAATCGCATTTTATGGGTATAATGTTATGGCATAACAGATGATTAGCTCAATATTCTGTATTTTTTTCGGCTTATGTATACAGGCTATTGGGTAGATAAATATGTAGAGTGTAAATAGATATGTTAGTTAAAATTGAAGATGGGTTTTATTTAAATACCGTTCATATTATTGCTATTCGTATTGCGAAAAGTGCTGAACTGGGAACATTTCAAGTCAATGTTGAATATAGTCCGCATAACCATCAGGCTTCAGGTTTATTTCAAAAAACTTTTATGCAACAGTCGGCAGCAGAGCATTATTTGCAAAATTTGCATCAGCAGATTAGTAAAAGCTAATGAAGTGAACGAATTCTGCCAAATAAAAAAGACTGCTTCGGCAGTCTTTTTTATTTAAAACAATACTTAAACTTTTACGATCAGCACAGGTATCGGAGACTGTGTGAGAACATTTTGCGCCACACTGCCTAACATCATCTTTTTAAAGCCTGTACGGCCATGTGAGCCCATCAAAATCAGGTCTGCACCGACTTCATCGGCCACATGGATAATACCTTCAGAAGGAGAGACGCCGCGGATCACTTTGGTATCTACCTCAATTTCATCGCGGTCAAATGATAACTTTACTTCGGCTAAACGCTCTTGAGCGACTTTTTCAGCATGTAGAAAATAGTCTGTGATAGCTGGTGCAACTTTATAAAAGTCAACTCCAACAAATGGATCGACCGCAATCACACTCATGAGCGTCACACGACTATTTAAATCTTTAGCCAACTCAAGTGCTTGTTCAACCGCAGCATAAGACATCGGCGATTCATCGACGGCAACCAAAATGTGTTTATAGCTCATTATCTTCTCCTTAATGGTACGTCTTTATACGGATCATTTTGCAGTACATGCGAAATCAGCTCACATAAAGACGCGTTATAGTTGATTAAGCTTTAACAATGAGAACTGGGAGCTCAGTAGATTTGAGAACATCTTGAGCAAAGCTGCCTAATAGGAATTTTTGAAAGCCTTTGCGACCATGTGAACCCATTACAATCAGGTCATTTTTAAGTGAAGTTGCTGTTTCGACCACAGCATCTTCAGAGACTTCACCTTTAATGATTTTAGACTGTGCTGTTACACCTTGTTCTTGTGCAATTTGAACCGCATCCTGAAGGGCTTTCTCAGCATTGTTATAGGCTTGTATGAAATAGTCTTTCATGATTGGAGAGGTATAGTAAAAATCAGCATCTTTGAGAGGGTCTTCAGCAACTAAGCTAATCAAAGTGAGTTGACTACCAAAAACTTTGGCAATTTCAGCCGCTTGCTTAACTGCAGAAAAAGAAATTTGTGAACCGTCAACAGGGACTAAAATATGTTGATAAGCCATCAGAGGGACTCCTTTTGTATAAGATTTAGTTCTTGATTTATAGATAACACACTGCCATTAAATGTTCAATTTTGATCCGGCTAAAAATTGAAAATTCATGAAATTAAAAGAAAATAATGCAAGAAAATGCCGATTTTCGAGTCTAAAATCTTGAGTGAAAAACTCAAGTTTCAAATTTAATGCGATATCTTTAAAAGATGCTTCTGGTGTTTAAATGAGGCTGAAATGAGATCTGTTTAATCATGTGATGTGATAGAGATTGTATTAGAATCATTTGAAAAAAGGATGGTGCCGAACAGTATGATTTTTCAATCAATAATAAAAGTGCTTAGTACTGTTTTCATGATTGTGCTATTGAGTGCCTGTCAAAGTGTAGAAAAGAACGCCAAACTGATTGCGGGTACATTTAACACAGCAACCACTATTCAAATGAAAATGCTGGATCGTTTTGCGCCTCCCGATGTCATCATACACAATAATATTCTATATCAAGCCAGCCCTGAGCTGAATGTTGATATCTATCAACCCCAAAATATTGAACAATTAAACGAAGTGTCCACGGTGGTTTGGATTCATGGTGGTGGATGGATTTCGGGGTCAAAAGAGCATGCGCGAGGTTATTTCAAACTTTGGCCAATCAAGGCTTTAACGTGGTCTCGGTACAGTATCAGTTTGCACCGGAGGCTATTTATCCCACTCAGTTACAGCAAGTCGATCATGCACTGAATTTCTTACAATTGAATGCTGCTCAGTATCATATTAACCCGAACCAACTGTATCTAGCAGGAGACTCTGCTGGAGCCAATATTGCCAGTCATTATGCTGCACTTTTGACCAATCCCGCATTTGCTCAAGCATCCAATTTTAAGCCGAGCATTCAGCCGAAACAGCTTAAAGGACTAATTTTGCATTGTGGTATTTATGACTTATATCGCTTTGTGAACACCGCTCCTGAGGAACTCAGCCTGATTGAATGGGGTGTCTATAACTTGGTTCAAGCGTATACAGGGGAGCGTAAAGAAGATGCAGCTTTTTTAAAGTCGATTTCAACCATTGAACATATTACCTCACAGTATCCACCTGTCTTTATCAGTGGAGGAAATAAAGACTTTTTAACCAAGAGCCAGTCTTTACCCTTCGTCGAGGTGTTAAAGCAGCATCAGGTTGCAGTCACAGAGGCTTTCTATCCAGACTCTAAGGAGTTTTTGGTGCATGAATATCAGTTTATGATGAGTAAACAAGCCAGCCAGCTCACCTTTGATCGAACTATTGATTTTATAAAACAGACCTCAATGCCGACTGAAACAAAATAAAAAAGTATACAGAAAGCCTTGTTTAATTTTTGCTATTTAAATAACATACCAACCGATTGGTATGTTGATTATTGAGTTCCTGATGAATCCTATATTAATGGCTTATGCTTTGCTGGCGATGGCAATTATTTCTGAAGTGATTGGTTCGACTTTTTTGGTAAAGTCGGAAGGTTTTACCAAGCTACTGCCCTCACTAGCGGTGGTGGTTCTATTTTCGTTGGCATTTTATTTATTGTCTCAAGTGATTAAAGTGATTCCATTGGGTATTGCTTATGCGATTTGGGCGGGTGTTGGTATTGTTTTAACCGCTCTGATTGGTTACTTTGTTTTCAGACAAAGTCTAGATTTCGCAGCAATGATCGGTATCGCACTGATTGTTTCTGGTGTGGTCGTGATTAACTTATTTTCAAACTCAACAGGGCATTAAGTTCGATGCAACAAGCAAGTCCACGTAAAAAGGCACCAGAACAGGTTCGCCAAAGTATCCTACAGCATGCGATCTGTTTGGCTGCTGAAAAAGGCGTGACTGGGGTTTCCATACAAGCAGTGGCTGATTTGGTTGGCGTGAGTAAGGGTGGTGTTTTCCATCATTTCCCAAACAAACAAAAGCTACTTGAAGCGATGGTTGTGGAACAACTTGAACAATTGGATCGTGTTGTTGATGAGTTGATTGGTCAAGACCGTGATTGTTATGGTTGCTTTACCCGAGCCTATATTGAAATTACTTTGGAAAAGCAGGTGCTGGGCTTAGAGCATTCTTGGTCAGCTATTTCGATGATCATGCTGACGGATCGTACCTTTAATGAGTATTGGATTGAGTGGTTAGAAAAACGTTTAGCGCGACATCAGGATACAGACAATGATTTGGAGCTTAAAATTCTACGCTATGCTGCGGATGGCATTTGGCTCACAGCATTTACTGAGGTGGAAAATTTGTCTGAGACCATGCAGCTTAAGCAAGAATTGATTCAACGAAGTTATCAGCATTAATTTTTCAAGTTAGCAATATTTGAAAATAAAAAAGCACCCATAGAGGGTGCTTTTTTATATGAAGGCTTAAACTTTTTTGGCTTTAAACTTAAATATAAGCATAACCGCAAAACCAAAGAGTAGTCCCCAAAAGGCAGAACCAATGCCAAAGAACTGTACCCCAGATGCGCTGAATAAGAACGTCATGAGGGCTGCCTCACGGTCTGATACCGCTTCAAATGCAATCGCGATGTTATGACTAATCGTGCCAAACAAAGCAATACCTGCCAATGCTGTAATAAAAATTGCAGGGAAAGACAGCAAAAGGCTGGTCAGGGTGGCTGCGAATAGTCCCATTAAGATATAGAAGAAACCGCAGCTCATGCCCGCAATATAACGTTTTGATGGATCAGGGTGAACTTGTTCATCTAAACTGACAGCTGCACTAATTGCTGCGGTATTGACACTATAACAGCCAAAGGGTGCGAGTAAGGCTTGAGCGGTACCCGTCCATCCAATCAGTTGATTGACGTGGGGGTTATAGCCATAGCTTTTAATCATGGCAATACCCGGTAAGTATTGGGATGCCATATTGATCACAAACAAAGGTAGCGCTAAACCTAAAATAGCAGACATACTGAATTCAGGCGTCATCCAAACAGGTTGCGCTAGGCTCCATGTGATTTGAGGAGTATGGAAGTCTAAGAACAATGGGCAGAGTAACAAGCCTGCAATCACTGTAATGACAATGCAATAACGTGGGGTAAGCCGCTTAGAAACGATATAAGCCGCCAGCATGGATAAAATAAAACCCCAATGGTCTTGCATACTGGCGAACAATGAAATACCAAACTTCAACAACACACCTGCCAGCATGGCACTGGTTAGGCTTTGTGGGATATACGTCAGTACTTTTTCAAAGATACCGAAAAAGCCCAAAATGGCAGTAACTAAACCACAGACCAAAAATGCGCCAATCGCTTCATGCAAACTATAACCACTGCCTGTCGCAATAATTAAGGCCAGTGCTGCCGTAGACCATGAGGTCGATACAGGATATTTAAGTTTCCAAGATAAAAGCAGGCCACTCAAACCAATACCCAGACCTAAAGCCCAGAACCATGAGTTGATTTGCGCGGTATTTGCACCTAAGACTTGGGCGGATTGAATGACCAAGACGGAAGAGACACTAATGCCAATGAGGAAGGTAATAAAACCTGCGAATACTGCTGGAACTGAGAAATCTTGAAATAATTTTTGCATGAAGATCAAAACATAATTTGAATGAGTGAAAATTACTATTGTTCAAGGATCATACGCTGGTTCTTGAAAAAGAAAACAGCACATGATGGATTTTTTATCGAAAATAATGAGATTATTCACGAAAATTACAATGTGGAAAGCGCCAGTTTTAAGCCGAAGCCACAAAACAGCAGACCGACGGTCGCCACTGCGACAGCGGCAACTTTGAACTGTCGGTTGAAATAGCTCGCCAACTTAATACCTGAAAAAATCAGGATACTGAGATAGGCCATACTGATGATTTGCAGAATAATGGAAAGTAAGGCAAAGCTCAGTGCTGGGTAAGCATAATTTGGGTCGACAAACTGCACAAAAAAAGACAGATAAAACAAAATGGCTTTTGGGTTTAAAAGGCTAATGGTCAGTGCTGAACGAAAAGGATGTAAGGTTTGTAATGTGCTCTGGTCTGTACTTGCTGCAAGCTGTTGTGGGCTGGAGTTCCACGTTTTGACTCCTGCAATCAAGAGCTTTATACCCAAGTATGACAGGTACAGTGCACCAACAATTTTTAATAAAATAAACAGCCAAGGAAAAGCATGTAAAAGAGATGCTGCACCCAGCACGGTACATAGAATGAGAATCAAATCACCCGTGAAAACACCCAACGCACCCCAGTAACCGGTCTGAATACCAAATCGTGAGGCGATAGACATCACATAAAGAGAATTTGGGCCTGGCAAAATCACAATTAGAATTGTACCGATGATATAAGTACCGATGTCGATAATACCAAACACAACGTATTCTCAATAAAAAAGCCGATGTTGCATGATAACAAAATCGGCTTTTAAAAGAAGAAAAATCAAGTTAAGCTGAAATTTCTTCATCTAAACCAAAAGACTGACGTAACAGTGTGTTCAGCTGTTGACGGGCCTTAATAAATCCATCAATACCCCCTTGGAGCAGTTGCGTTGCCATGAGGTCATGTTCAATTTGATCTCTAAACTCAGTTTCACTAAGTGAGTTAAGTAGCGCAGCCGCAGGCGTAACATCACTTGCAGACAACTGAGCTTTAACTTCACGTTTGTCTTGCTCAAGTGCAGCCAATAAATTAGGTGCAACAGTCAGCAGGTCACAGCCAGCTAGTCCCAACACTTGGTCAATGCTCCGGAAGCTTGCGCCCATAATTTCTGTTTTGACCCCATGTGCTTTATAGAACTGGTAAATTTGCTTCACAGAGAGTACGCCAGGGTCTTTTTCAACGGGATAGCTGTCCACGTCTTCGGCCTTTTTGTACCAATCTAAAATACGCCCAACAAAAGGTGAAATTAAAGTGACATTCGCCTCCGCACAAGCATGTGCTTGATGCACACCAAACAAAAGCGTTAAGTTGGTATGGATACCTTCAGCTTCTAGCACTTTCGCTGCTTGAATGCCTGCCCATGTCGAAGCAATTTTAATTAAAATACGATCTTGATCTACGCCGTAGTTTTTATATAGCGCCAGCAGCTCTTTGGCTTTTTCGATGGTGGCATTGGTATCATAAGACAGCGCGGCATCCACTTCTGTAGAAACACGACCCTCAATCAACTTGAGAATTTCAACACCAAATTTGACGGTAAGAATGTCGATTGTGCGTTCAATAAGTAAGTCATCTTCGAAGCCTTCCGCTTTGGCTTGAGCGAAAGCATCTTCAATCAACTCTTTATTTTCAGGTTGACTTGCAGCGGCTGTAATTAGAGAAGGATTGGTGGTTGCATCGAGCGGGCGAAATTGGTTAATCACCGCTAAATCGCTACTGTCGGCAACAATGGTGGTTAAGCTTTTTAATTGGTTTAATGCGGTTTGTGTCATTGATCGTTAGTTCTTAAAGTTATTACCCGTAAAATATTTATAACACAAACTGCTTTTAACCCAAGTAGATTCGGACGTTTTAACAGCAGTTATTATACTTTTTTACGCTGATTTCGGATGTATTGGATTAAAAAACGCGCAGCCGCGCCCAATTCACTTTCACGACTCCAGACCAAGTCTACAAAATATTCAAACTTTGGTGTGAAATCTAGCAGATCTAATATTTTGAGCTGAGTTTTGAGCTGAGGGTTTTCATTCAACATTTCTAAGGGCAAAACACCCCAACCAAAGTTTTGCATGATTAAGGCGCAAGCAGAGTGATGGTTGTCAGTCCGCCAATACTGCTTGGAATACAGCAACTCTGGCTTAATGCTTTTATCACGACTGGCTACCACGATTTGACGGCTGTGTTGAATTTGTTCAAAACTGACTTGTGGAAATTGCGCCAGAATAAAATCTTTATTGGCGACGGGAACTAAAGTCTCGAGTTTTAATTCTACAAACTGTTCGCTGCTTTCCAGTTGCTCACGTTCAAACATCAGTGCCAGTTGTGCTGTGCCGTTGAGTAACATTTTCTGCGCATCTTCTTGAGGTGCAGAAAAAATATTGATTTGTAGACTGGGAAATTCGGCCTCTAATATCGCGATGTAGTCGATCCATTGCATATGCAGTAGTTCAGATACCACTACAATGTTGAGCGAGGACTCCAAACCGTGGCTTAGGGCATAGGCATGTTGCTTCCATTGGTTCATTTCGGTCAGTAGTTGCTCGGTCTTTTCGTACAAAGTCATGGCTTGTGCTGTTGCTGTAGGCTCACGTCCTTCGCGTAAGAAGAGCTGTAGGTTTAAGTCTATTTCCAAGTTAGCAATTGACATACTCACGGCCGATGGTACTTTACCCAACTTGCGTGCAGCAGCTGAAAATGAGCCTGACTCAATTACGGTTTTAAAAATAATCAGTTGCTCTTGATTGATATTCATAATTTCCAATCTTTCAATTTTGTTGAAAGAACCTGACTCGATTAATCAATATTATAAAAATAAAATAGCAAACATCCAATCATGAAAGAGTAATTAAAAATGTTGATTTCCAAAAGAAGGATCATTCATGCGCTCAGCTATGAAATCATCCTATTGGTGATCATTGCTGTTGCCTTAAGTTTCATATTCCATATGCCTTTAGAAGTCACAGGCGTACTCGGTATTGCCATGGCTGTCACTTCGGTCATATGGAATATGGTGTTTAACCATTTTTTTGAAAAGTTTGAAGCGAAAAGAAAGCTAAAAAGAACCATCGGCGTGCGTGTTCTTCACGCGATTGGTTTTGAAGGTGGTTTGATGCTTGCAACCATCCCAATGGTCGCATATGCAATGCAAATGAGTATTTGGCAAGCCATCGTGCTCGACTTTAGTTTAACCATGTGTATTTTGGTGTATACCTTTATTTTCCAGTGGTGTTATGACTGCCTAGAAGAACAGTTAGGCTACAAACCAAAATATCATTAATAATTAATTAAAAAATCCATTAATTAGTCATAAAGGCCTTATCTGATAAAGTAAGGCCTTTATTGATATTAAATACTTTATATTTTAACAAAAGATAAAAATTGATCACAATTTGACCATATAAATAACTCTATTTATTACATAACTTCTAAATATAAAAACAAAGAAGTGTTTTTATAAAACTTAATAAAAAATATATCGTACAAGGAGTTAGACGATGAAAATAGGTGCTTTAGTTGTATCTATAGCTTTACTGGGTGTTACACAATCAGGTTTTACTGCTACAGAGGGTGGGTTTAAACGGTTCTCAGTTTCTGCTGGTTGGTTGCATGTCATGCCACAGGGTAAAGCCAATCCATTTAATATTAATACTGCTGTAGCAAATGGTACGGTATCTAAAGTTGGATCAATTAGTGAAGGTTCTTTTATCAATGCTATAGATTCAAATTTTACGATGAATGATTTTAATGTGAAAGAACAACTTAAAGAATTGGAAAAGTTAGATGCTTTTAGACAGATTGGAATTTCTGATGCTGACAGGAATATTATAGAGAGAGAGTCAGGAACTGCGGTAATTAATGGTCTGGATTCATGGCGTTCCGGAGGAACGGGACTGGAAGCTGATAATGTTGATACATTGGGCTTAACTGTTAATTATTATCTTAACGATAATGTATCCTTACAGCTGATAGGTGGTATTCCGCCAAAAGTCGATATTAAAGGTAAAGGTGAAATATATGCACCTTTATTCGGAAAAGCTACACCTACAGGAACGGCAGGCATGTTATTTCCTGACGGTTTAGACCTTAAGCAAGATATTTTAATTACCAATTTAGGTGCTCAGTCTAAAGTTGCAACAGCACGTGCATGGACGCCTGTATTAGAAGCGCAGTATCAATTTGGTAAATCTGGTGTCAACAAATTTAGACCGTATATTGGCGCTGGGATAATGTATGCTTATTTCAATGATATTAAATTAAATTCACAGATAAATACGGATTTAATTGCTGCTGGACATATGATTCAAAATGTATTGGATAATAAGGCGGGTGCGGCTTTGGATGGTAAGGTTTCTTCTGGTGTAATGCGAGTAGATGTTGACGCAGACGATGCAATTGCGCCTGTTTTTACTGCTGGTTTTACATATGACTTAAATGAAAATTGGTATGGGGTTGCTTCAGTTTCTTATGCAAAATTGAGTAATGAAACGACAATTAATGTCGTGAACGAAACGACTGGTGCTGAACTTATTCATGCTACGGCTAAAATCGATATCGATCCTTTAATTACTTACCTTGGCGTAGGTTATCGTTTTTAATCTAATCAGTGAAAAAGCATCTAGGGATGCTTTTTCTAACCATAATGTTTTATTTCATCTATAAAAATGCAAAGCCCCTTGGAAGTACAATTTCCAAGGGGCAATTATTCAAAAGTGATAACAGTTAGTTATTTTTCAATAATTGCCGTTACACCTTGGCCACCAGCAGCACAAATTGAAACCAGTACGCGACCTGAACCTTTTTGGTTAATCAACTTCGCAGCAGTAGCAATGATACGGCCACCAGTTGCAGCAAATGGGTGACCTGCTGCAAGTGAAGAACCTTTTACGTTGAGTTTAGTGCGGTCAATTGAACCGAGTGGAGCAACTAAACCTAAACGGTCTTTACAGAATTTTGGATCTTCCCAAGCTTTCAACGTTGAAAGAACTTGCGATGCAAATGCTTCATGAATTTCGTAGTAGTCGAAGTCTTGAAGTTTAATGCCAGCACGCTCAAGCATACGTGGAACTGCATAAGCAGGTGCCATCAATAAGCCTTCTTTTTTCTCAACGAAATCAACAGCAGCTGTTTCTTGGAAGGTTAAGTAAGCAAGCACTTCGTGACCGTTTGCTTTGGCCCATTCTTCAGATGCTAAAAGCACACAAGAAGCACCATCCGTAAGTGGGGTTGAGTTACCCGCAGTCATGGTACGCGCATCGCCTTTACCAAAAGCTGGTTTGAGCTTAGCAAGTTTTTCAACAGTAGAGTCAGCACGTAAGTTGTTGTCACGCTCTAAACCTAAGAATGGTGTGATGAGGTCATCGAAGAAACCTTCTTCGTAAGCCGCAGCCATTTTTTGGTGTGAAGATGCAGCAAGTTCGTCTTGTGCTTCACGTGCAATACCCCATTCAAGCGCAGTAATAGCTTGGTGATCACCCATAGAAAGACCTGTGCGTGGTTCACCATTTTTTGGCGCATCCATCAAGTCTTTTAGGTTGATTTTAGTTAAAGCTTTTAAACGGTCTTTACCCGTTTTTGCAATGTTGAGTTCAAGCAATGCTTTACGTAAACCATCACCAAACGCAATTGGTGCATCAGAAGTCGTATCTACACCACCAGCCACACCCACTTCAATTTGGCCCAGTGCGATTTTGTTGGCAACTAAGAAAGCTGCTTGTAAGCCAGTACCACATGCTTGCTGAATATCGTAAGCAGGTGTTTCTGGTGCAAGTGCAGTGTTTAGTACACATTCACGGGTCATGTTAAAGTCACGGCTGTGCTTAAGCACCGCACCAGCAACCACTTCACCGAGGCGTTGACCTTGAAGGTTAAAACGTTCAACAAGACCGTTTAGCGCTGCTGTGAACATATCTGTATTCGAAGCGGTGAAATATGCGCCATTTGAGCGAGCGAAAGGAATACGGTTACCACCGATAATAGCCACGCGGCGAACAGTGTTTTGACTCATGGTTTGATCCTGTTGAACAGCAGTTTGAGTTTTTGGTTTTGAAGCATTTGTAGAAGAAGCGGGGCTTTTACTACGAGTTGACGCAGCACGGGTGCGAGTCGGCTTAGTCGTGTTATTTACTGATTGGGTTGTTGTGCCAGTACTTTTAGTTCTACGCGGTGTACTTTTTGATGTATTTGACACAGTTTCCGTAGCAGAATTTTCCACTGCTGGATTTTCTTGAGTTGTTTTGCTCATAAGGCTTTTCCAAGCATGTTAATCTATTCTTAGGGTATACATTAGCATATTATAAAAAGGGCTGAATTGACTAGAATGACATTGCAACAGGCTTTCAGGTCAAGACATATCATCTATAACTCAAGTATGATTCTATAGAAACCGATGGAACTATTGAAATATAAGACTCTAGACATCACTTTGAAGTTAAAAGGATATCTTTGAATCCATCAACAATTAATTTGTATGAGAGATAAAAACATGACTGATCAATACCAAACTTTTGCAAAATCTCCAATTGGTAAATTTGTCATTAAAAATTTGGGTTTACCTGCACCAACTTTTTTAGACCGTTTTGAGTCGGCAACACCTGTTATTAAAGGTGCTGTTTTACTGGGTGCAGCAACAAACAGTTCATTGTCTGGTGCAATTGCGCAAGTTTTGGCCAATGTTCACGCCAATAGCTATGCAGGTAACAATGCACAGTTACAGCAAGCTGCGGCTAAAGTGGGCTTAAACTTAAGTGCATTTAATGCAGGCGACAAAGAGTCTAAATTCAAAGTTGTTATTTTTGATGCATCTGGCATTGAGTCATCAGAGCAACTCAATGAGTTATATAACTTCTTTAACCCTATCGCACGTCAAGTGGCTGCTTCTGGTCGTGTGATTGTGATAGGTACGACACCTGAAACTGCGGGTAGCGTGAAAAAAGCGATTGCACAACGCGCGCTTGAAGGCTTCGTGAAGTCTGTCGGTAAAGAATTTAAAAAGGGGATTGCAGCGCATTTGATTTATGTGGATGCAGGTGCAGAAGCAAATCTTGAGTCAACTTTACGTTTTGCAGCATCGCCACGTTCTGCTTATGTCTCTGGTCAAGTGATTCGCGTTTCTAAAGCTGCTGTTGTAGATGTAGACTGGGCTAAACCATTGGCAGGTAAAACTGCTGTAGTGACAGGTGCGAGCCGTGGCATTGGTGAAGCGATTGCACATGTCTTGGCACGTGATGGTGCGCATGTGATCTGTTTAGACGTACCTCAGCAACAAGCAGATCTTGACCGTGTTGCAGGTGAGATTGGTGGTTCAACACTGGCAATTGATATCACAGCAAACGATGCCGGTGAGAAAATTAAAGCTGCGGCAGCTGCTCAAGGTGGTTTAGACATCATCGTGCATAACGCAGGTATTACTCGTGACAAAACTTTGGCAAATATGAAGCCTGAGCTTTGGGACTTGGTGATTAATATTAACTTGTCTGCAATTGAACGTGTAAATGATTATTTACTTGTGAACGACGGTTTAAATGCCAATGGTCGTATTGTTTGTGTATCATCGATTTCAGGTATTGCAGGTAACTTAGGTCAAACCAACTATGCTGTGTCGAAAGCAGGTGTCATTGGTGTGGTTAAATTTACAGCTCCAACTTTGACGAATGGTATTACCATCAATGCGGTTGCGCCAGGTTTCATTGAAACGCAAATGACTGCTGCGATTCCATTTGCAATCCGCGAAGCGGGTCGCCGTATGAACTCGATGAGCCAAGGTGGTTTACCTGTAGATGTTGCTGAAACCATTGCTTTATTTGCAGCGACAGCATCGACTGGTTTAAACGGCAACGTGGTACGCGTTTGTGGTCAAAGCTTGTTGGGTGCTTAATTTAAAAGCTTGAATTTATCTCTCCTTTAGAGGGGGGAGATAAATTCTTTATATTATAAATGGGATGGTATTTTTCCCCTCATCCCAACCTTCTCCCTGAGGGAGAAGGTGCTTTCAAAAAATATTGAAATAAAAACTTCTCAAAGGTTCAGTATGAAGACTCGCCATTTTAGTCAACTTCCAAAACCATATATGGCTTATCCGAAGGTCATTCAAGGTTTGATCTTTAAAAAACCAAAAGGTGAAAAAGTCTTACCGCAGGTTGAGTATGTGGTGGATTCTTTTAACGTCGATCAAAAACATTTGAAAGCTTATAACCAAGTGTGTGGCTTTAAAAATAATGGTTATATTCCTGCGATTTATTTGGCTGTATTATCGCAAAGCTTACAAATGCACATGATGGGGCAAGAGCCGTTTCCATTTCCAGTCTTAGGTTTGGTGCATATTCGCAATCAAGTTAAACAAATGCGTAAAGTTGGCGTCAATGAAACCCTCACTTTATCATGTAAATATGGTGCGCTTGAACCACATGATAAAGGTGTTCAGTTCGATTTCATTACCACGGTGAAAGTTGGCAATGAAGTGGTGATTGAAGCATTAACCACGTATTTAGCACGTCAAAAGACCGATGGTAAAACAGCACCAAAATTAGTTGAACCAACGACTTCAGATTATCAGCCAAATGCAGTCTGGGAAGTCTCTGAAAAAACAGGCCGTCGTTATGCAATGACCTCGGGCGACTTCAACCTTATCCACATTCATGCGGTAACAGCAAAAGCCTTTGGTTTCAAACAGGCCATTGCGCACGGCATGTGGAGTAAAGCACGAGCATTGGCTTCGATCACATTGCCTGATGCTTATGAAGCGGATGTTTGGTTTAAACTGCCGATGTATTTACCATCAACAGTCGATTTTATGACTGCTACAGATGGTGTAAATACCGCTTTCTTAATTCGAAATAGTAAGAATCAAAAACCGCATGTGACGGGACAGGTCAAAGCACTATAATTTTAAAAAGCCCAGTTTAGATTACACTGGGCTTTTTTATGTCCGCTTAAAAATACAAGGATGTGTAAATGAAAATTTTAAAACAATATTTACAAGCGAATCCGAACCATTACCAAGGCTATGTTGACCCACGTTTTCAAAGTGTTGCCGATCTGTTTAGCCGCTTACAGGATGCTCGTTCAGCATATGGCGGTGCAGCTTGTGTTTTATATTTTCAAGGTGAAAAAGTTGTCGATATCTATACTGGTTTAGCAGCGGTAGATTCTCCTTGGCAGGCCAATACCATGTCGGTGTGTTATTCGACAGGCAAAGGCGTGCTCGCAACCTTGGCGCATATTTTAGTCAGTCGAGGTGTGCTGAGCTACGATCAACCAATTGCGGATTATTGGCCTGAATTTGCCCAAAATGGTAAAGGAAAGATGACTCTAAGACATGTGCTGAGTCATCAAAGCGGATTATTTGATATCCGTAATAACATTGCCGATGCAACAGAGATGTTGGATTGGGCACATATGTTAGACGTATTTGAAAAGGCACAACCACGCTTTGCAATTGGTGAAGATGCTGCCTATCAACCTTTGTCATTTGGTTGGCTAGTCGGTGGTGCTTTGGAAAAAGCAACAGGGAAACCTTTAACTGAACTCTTCCAAACATATTTAGTTAAGTCACTTGAGCTAGATGGGGCTTACTTTGGTGCACCCAGTGCTGAATTAAAACGTATCGCACGACCTATTACTCGTCCTGTACCTATCCAACCAAATCAAAAAAGTCCAACGAAGGTGCGTAAAGTTTCATTGCTTGATAAAGTGATGCAGTGGTCAGGGCAAGATCCACAAGACTTTCAAGATGGCATGATTCCCAAAGGCATGAAAAAGGTCAGCTTTTATCATGATGATGCGATTCAGGCGATCATTCCTGCTGCAAATGGTGTATTTACAGCCAATAGTTTAGCCAAAGTGTATGCGATGCTATCTCAAAAAGGGATTTGGAAAGGCCAGCAGTTGATTCGTCCAGATGTGTTTTCTGAGTTGAGTCGAGTGCAATATATCTATCGAGATCGCGTGATGCCGATACCTATGCATTGGCGCTTGGGATACCACCGTATATTAACACTAGGTAAAACCGCAGAGCAGGGTTTTGGTCATATGGGCTTTAATGGTTCAGGGGCTTGGGGCGATAGTGAGCGAGGCTTGAGTTTTGCTTATATACATAACTTTGCTACAGGTTCTTTAACTGGGGATTATCGTCTTTGGGCTTTGAGCCAAGAAAGTTTACGCTGCGCAGATGCGGTTTTAAAAGGCAAAAAAGGCTGGTTTTGACGGGGCTGAGATTTAGTCATCGTCTAAAATATGTTATGTTCGTCGCGGTTTAGGTTTTGAATATTTGTGACATGAAGGCTCCCATTCTTATCCCGCTGGTTGCTACAGGACTATTGTTAGGTTGTTCCGATGCGAATCAAACGCAACATGATCAGTCTAAACTCCAAGTGGCAGAACAAAAGCAGATTATTCCTGCGTGGGTTGGGGGTTATCAGGGGACAACGCCGTGTATGGGGTGTTTGTCTCGTTGTGAAGACTGTCCAGGTATGGCAGTAGCACTAGAGCTGCATAAAAACATGACCTACACCCTAAAACGAGAAAGTTTGAGTGGCCATAATGAAATCGAAACTTTGACTGGACCACTTCGCTTTAATGCTCAAGATCAGCACAAGGTAGAGTTGGTGAACGTGACAACGCGAAACTTGCTTTATGTTGATTTAGAAGATCGTGTTTTAGAAATACGTGAAGATGTGACCGGTAAAAAATACCAAATGCAGAGTGATTTTATTTTGGTGAAACCGGCTTAATTTTCAAATGGCTGTGATTTTAGAAAATTCATTTTAATATTTCACCTTTTTACTTTTCCAAAGTTCTCACTTTATTTCAAATCTATAATTTAAATGCATAAATAGCTTGAGATAGAGAGTGGGATAAAAATGGAGCTAATGGTTTTTGAACTATTGATCTAAATTAGCTTTATAGCTTAGAAATGCGAGAACGGAGTGAAGTAACTCATTCACTCTTTGGCAAAAAAACAGTATGCTTAGGCCTATAAAAAGGAGCATACATGTATCAAGTACTTGCACGGAAATATCGTCCTCGCAATTTTAATGAGCTAGTGGGTCAAAACCATGTTTCTCGAGCGCTAACCAGTGCTTTAGAGCGCGGGCGTTTGCACCATGCTTATTTATTTACAGGAACGCGTGGGGTCGGAAAAACCACCATTGCCCGTATTTTGGCGAAGTGCTTGAACTGTGAAACAGGTGTGACTTCGACGCCATGTGAAGTTTGCCCAACCTGTACCGCCGTGAATGAAGGCCGTTTTATTGACTTGATTGAAATTGATGCGGCATCACGGACCAAAGTTGAAGATACGCGAGAGCTTTTAGACAATGTTCCTTATGCGCCGACGCAAGGTCGTTTTAAGGTCTATTTGATCGATGAAGTGCATATGCTGTCTACGCATTCTTTTAATGCTTTACTCAAAACATTGGAAGAACCACCTGAACATGTGAAATTTCTTTTTGCAACGACAGATCCGCAAAAGCTCCCAATTACAGTGATTTCGCGTTGTTTGCAATTTACACTACGCCCGTTGGCTATAGATGAAATTACCGAGCATCTAGGGAATATTTTAAATAAAGAAAGCATCCAAGCCGAACAAGATGCGATTTGGCAAATTGCAGAGTCTGCCCAAGGCTCATTACGTGATGCACTTTCTTTGACAGACCAAGCGATTGCTTACGGTCAGGGCGCCATCCAGCACCAAGATGTCAAAGAGATGTTGGGTTTAATCGACCGTACCATTATTTATGATCTGATCCTTGCGATACATCAAAACCAAAAACACCGGGTAAGTGAGTTGCTGATGCAATTTCGCCAGCAAGCATTAGATGTATCTTTAGTTTTGGATCAGCTGATTTCGACTTTACATGAATTGGCATTACTACAATATTTGCCAGAACTTAGTCTCAAATATAGTGCTGAAATTAATAAAAAGATCATGCAATTATCTCAGCAAATTGCTGCGCAAGACTTACAACTTTATTACCAAATTGCATGTAAAGGGCGTGCTGAATTACAGCTGGCAGTCACGCAAGAGCAAGGCTTTGAAATGTCGGTGCTGCGCATGTTGGCGTTCCGTCCATTACAACCAAATGAAGTGCTGGTGGCTCAGACGAATAGCGCTGTAGTTGAATCTGTACAACAAGCGGCAATACTGAGTTCTGATCCAGAAACGGCTTTGCAGCAAGATGCTGAAGGTACAGTTGTTGATGTGGCATCTGAAGACGCTTCAATAACTCAGGATGCAGAGCCTGAGTTTAAGCCTGAACTTGATGATGTCGATCTTTCAGAAAGCGTTGAAGATAATAAACCACCAGTGGACTCATCTCAGCAATCTGATCAAATCGTTTTCGATCCTTCCAGTGATGAAGTGTTGTTTGATTTAGATGAAGCAGACGAATTTAATGCGCAAAGCAATGACGATGAGCCAAATAGTGATGATTTCTTATTTGATGAAATTGTACCGCTAGAAACAGAAACTCAAAATGACGCATCCGTTGAACCTGCCGCAGTAATAGCTGAACCTACTGTGCAAGCTGAGTCGTTTGATTTATCAAGTGGAGTGCTTTCTGCTGATAGCGTACAGGACACCCAAGTTGTAGAAAATGAAAGCCAGCAAACTGTTGCTGCTATTGTAGAGCCTGTTCAATCGGAACAGGTTTTATCTGCACCAACCGATTTAATGCCACAAGATATTTTGCAACTACAACCGCAGCAGTTAGTCGGTGAGTGGACGGTGGAGAAGTGGGAGTACTGGTTCAGAAGCAGCGGCTTATCACCCGCGGTACAAGAGTTGGCTCAGCAAGGTTTAATGGCTGGGCAAATTAATGCAGAGTCTGTGTTTATGATTCCGCAGCGTTATGAGCAACTCCTCACCCAATTACGTCATGTCTTGGAAGATGCGCTCAAAGCTGAATGGCCTCAGACGCGTTTTGATGTGAAATATGCAGAAGTTGAAACGATTACGCCGTACACCATGCAGGCGCAGCGCAAGCAAAAAGCATTTCAACGTGCACATGAGTTACTGCAAAACGAAGATACGGTAAAAGGTCTTGTACAAACTTTTGATGGTGAATTACACAATATTCAACTTAAGTAATGTCATGGCTTAAGTAGTGGCGCAAAGCACTCCGCATTTCAGAGGGAATCGGGGTGCTTTTGCGTGTTTCACGGTCTACAAAGACATGAACAAAATGTCCTTGAGCTGAAGCAGTTTCTTGACCAAATTTGAAAATGGCAAGTTCGTAAGTGAGTGAAGAGTTTCCTATTCTAGAAATAGTCACACCAACATCAATAATCTCAGGGTAAGACAACTCATGCAAGAAACTACATGCTGAGTCGACCACTAAACCAATAATAGGGGATTGGTGGATATCAAAATTTGCTTTTTCAATCAGTAAGGCATTTGCGGCAGTATCAAAATAACTATAGTAGGTGACGTTGTTGACATGGCCATAGAGGTCATTGTCCGACCAACGTGTTTGAATCGGTAGAAAATAATGAAATTGGTCACGTGTCCTTGCAGCTTGTCTCATCGATATCATCCTTAAAATCGTCTTATAAATAGCCTAAGCAAAACTAGCACTTCTCGCTAGCTGTAAATGGCTTGATAAATCTCGCGTGCCTGTTGCCACTCCAGTTCTCTTGGGTTGTTTTGTAGTAGGCGTGTTTGCAACATGGCATCGGTTGCAAGCTGGTCTAGACTGCGTTCAGAAACATTCAATGCCTTGAGTTTTAAGGTTAAACCACTACGGTCCAAATGGTTTTGCATATGATCGACGAAAAGATCAGAAAGACCATCGGTACAGCCTGTACTTTTTGGGTCGAGCCAGCAGATCAGTTCCGCATAATGTTGCTTAGCTTGGGGGAGGTTAAACTTTAAAACCTCTGTCAGCACTAAGGCATTACTGTGTCCATGAGAAATGTGAAAATGACCTCCCAATGGATAAGCAAGCGCATGAACAGCACCTACAGGGGCATTGGCAAAGGCTTGTCCTGCCAACATTGAACCGACCAACATATTTTGTCGAGCTTCTAAATTTCGACCATCTTCTAGCACCAAACTGAGGTTTTGATTCAGCAGTTTTAAAGCCTGTTTCGCTAACATGTCTGCATAGGGATTTTTCTTAATTTTAGAGGTATAAGCCTCAATCGCATGTACCATCGCATCAATGCCTGTAGCAGCACTAATATGACGCGGCAGATTTTCAGTAAAAGTCGCATCCAAAATCGCTACATCGGCAAAAAGAATGGGTGCTACGATTCCAGTCTTTGTCGTTTCACCTGTGGTGACAATCGAAATCGGTGTGACTTCAGAGCCTGTCCCTGCAGTGGTGGGGACTAAAATTAAGGGTAGACGAGGTGCTTGGGCATTATTCACCCCATAAAGATCTGATAAATGTTGCTGCTGTGCAGGATGGCTGAGGATGGCAATAATTTTTGCAACATCCATCGAGCTGCCGCCACCAAAGCCTATAACGATATCTACCTTTTGCTGTTTGGCATAATCAACCGCATTTAAAACAACTTGTTCACCCGGATCTGCTTCAACCTCACTGTAAATACTATAAGTGAGCGAGATATCTTCTAAAATTTCCAAGATGGGAAGGTGAAGCTGATGCTTTAACATGCCTGCATCTGTAACCAATAACAGATGTTGATAAGGGCGTGCTGTTAAAATGTCTCTGAGTTGCTGAATGCTGCCTAAGCCTGAAATAATATTCGGCACAGTTTGAAATTGAAATTGGTTCATATCAGCATCCTTTTTTATATCTTATCCAACAATATTGTTTTGTACTTCTATAGGATTCATCCTCTAAATAACTTAACATAAGACACTTGAAAATAAAGCTGTTTCGAGGTGGTTATGTCATTCACAGCGCCCTATAAGGTGTTATGTGTCTGTTTAGGAAATATTTGTCGTTCTCCCACGGCAGAAGTGGTTCTCAGACATTTTTGTGATGCACATCAGCTCAATATCGAAATCGATTCGGCGGGGACCAGTAATTACCATCCCAACAAAGCACCTGACTTGCGTAGTCAAGAACATGCTTTAAAACGGGGCTATGATTTATCCAGCTTACGCGCACGACAGTTACAGACCAGTGATTTTGCCCATTTCGATTTAATTTTGGCGATGGACCACAATAATTTTGATGATATTCAAGCGTTGTATCAAACAGCGCAAACTGAATTTGGTGCTCAACCTCTCCGCGCTAAAGTTGTACTCATGTCTGAATACGACGCGCAGTATCCGCAGCAAGCATTACCTGACCCTTACTATGGTGGCTTTGATGGTTTTGAACGTGTTCTTGACCAATGTGAGTCGAGCAGCCAAGCGTGGGTCAGTATTTTTAAACAACAATTTGAACAGTGATTAAGGTTCGTGCATGCAAATTGAAACACAAAAACAGCTTAAACCTTTTAATACGTTAAGCTTAAATGCGATAGCCTCTCATTATGTTCAAATTCACAGTCCAGATGAGCTTGTAGAAGCATTGGATTATGCACAGCAACATGCTTTGAATGTCATGATTTTATCTGGTGGAAGTAATATGCTGCTTCCTGCACAAATTGATGCTCTAGTTGTGCATATGAACATTCTAGGCGTAGAAAACCTGTCTGAAGATGCGACTACCAAAACTATACGGGTCGGTGCGGGTCAAGTTTGGCATGACTTTGTGCTTTGGACGACAGAACATCATTTATTTGGCTTGCAGAATTTGGCGTTGATTCCAGGCCTCGTGGGCGCGTCTCCTGTACAAAATATTGGCGCTTATGGTGTAGAGGCCGGCGAGTTCATCGAAAGCGTACAAGTCTATGACCGGAAGTTGAAAACATTTAGCGAAATTCAAGCTAAAGACTGTGCATTTAGTTATCGTCATAGTATTTTTAAAGATGATCCAAATCGCTATGTGATTACACATGTGACTTTCAAGTTGTTGAAAAAACAAGATTTAAAAATTAGCTATGGTGACTTAAAGCAAGCCGTGGGTGATGAGCTAACAGCTTTTAATTTACAACAACAAGTGATTCAGATTCGTCAAAGTAAACTGCCTGATCCGAAAGAATTTCCAAACGTAGGCAGTTTTTTTAAGAATCCAATTATGAGTCAGCAAGCTTATGACCTTTTAGCCCAACAATTTGAAAAATTGCCACATTATCCGCAGCCGAATGGTGATGTTAAAATTGCAGCTGGTTGGTTGATTGATCAATCGGGCTGGAAAGGTAAGCAGCTCGGTGTAGTCGGGATGTTTGCCAAACAAGCCTTAGTTTTGGTGAATTATGCCAATGCAGACTTGAACGATGTACAGAGCACATACCGTGCAGTACAGCAGGATGTGTATAATAAATTTAAAGTTTTGTTGGAACCTGAACCTGTGCTATTTAATTCGGCGGGTCTAATCCAATCTCATCAGGATCATTAAGCGTATGAGTAAAACCCATAAAATGGTGCGTTTAATGCAAATCACTTCGGTGCTGTTTGCATTTTTCGGCTGTTTAATGATTTTTATTTATACGCCTTTTTATTCAAAGCTGATTGTGGCGACATTGAATGCCTTTGTCCCTGTAGACGTCAATGAAGTGGCAGCACAAAGTCAAAAAATGGCAGCACTCAGTGAGCAAGAAAGCTTAGAACCGGGTTCTGATTTGTGGATTGCCCGTCAAGCGTACTTACAGTTGATGGAAGAGCAAATCAAAGAACATAATTCGCAAAACCTAACCACGATTCAGGCACGTTATAAAGCGCTGCAAGAGTTGATTATTTCTGAACAGCGTGAAGAACAGGAAAAAGAGCAAAAGCCTCAAATTCCTTTGGTGGTTGAGGCGGCAAGTTCTGAGGTTGATCCGACAGAAAATGTCAAAGAACTGTTAGAGCTGAATAGCAAAGAAAACAAAGCCCTGATGGAACATTATCTCGACTTTTTAAAAACACATAAAGTTGAGACTGTAGAAGAAGAGCCGATAGATGAACAAATCTATCAGGACATCGCACAAATACATGCACAAAATGAAGAGAGAAAAGCGGCATTAAACATGCCGAATGCCATAGTTGTTTTGGGTGGCGGATTGACTTTAGACAAAAATCGTAAAGATATTGTGGTGAATGAATATACGCGATTACGTCTTGAAACTACATTACAAGTTGAACAACAGTTTAAGCTCCCCATTGTGCTCAGCGGTGTCGAAGCCCCGTATATGCAAAAATGGTTAAAGGCGCGTGGAGTCGATGCGAAACTATTGGAAGATCGTAGTATGAACACCTGCGAAAACTCGCGCTTTAGCTCTTTGCTGTTGCAGAAAAAAGGCGGTGCACCTAGAGTGATTTTAATTACAGATCAATATCATATGCCACGTACACGTCGTTTATTTGCTTTAAATGGTATAGAAACACAGCCGATTGAGGCACCTATGCCGACCCAATTAACCCAATGGCGTCCAAGTGAACAAAATTATGATCATAGTCGCCGTGCCAATTATGAAATGCTCGCAACGATACGTGATGTACTGTTGGGTTCGAGTGACTGTAGGGAGATTCCATAATGCCTGAACTTCCCTTTTTAAATCCTTCGGTACTCAAACAGCTTGAACTTCCTGTCCCTAGTCGTGAGACAACACCACAGCTTTTAATGCCTTTGAATCTAAACCAGCCTTATGAGGCATCGGTGGAAATGGTATCTTATCGCCGTTTATATGGTTTAGATGCATTGGACTGTGATCACTGGCAAGGTTATGTTCAAATGCCTTTGTTTAAGTTGCATGTCCAAGTTTTTGCACCCAAAATTGAAAAAATAAAAGGTTCAGTCTGTCTGTTGCATGGTTATTTAGAGCATAGCGGAATTTATCAACCCATTATTAAAGAGTTGCTTGAACAAGGCTTTAGTGTACTGACCTATGATCTTCCAGGGCATGGACTCAGTGATGGATCACCTGCGAATATCCAAAATTTTGATCATTATCAAGATGTGCTACATGCTGTGGTGCGCTATGTCAAACATGCAGAACAGCTACCGCAACCGTGGTTAGGCATAGGGCAGAGCACGGGTGGTGCAATTTTGATGCATCATTTGCTTGAATTTGCTGAGCGCCGTGAAAACCCTTATGTGCAACGTGTCTTGTTGTTGTCGCCACTCATTCGACCTGCAAAATCTGCTTGGTGGCATAATTCAGTTGGATTAGGCATTATTCGTCGGATTAAACGTCAAGTGCCGCGTCATTTTAGACGGAATAACCACAACCCAGAGTTCTTACGATTTGTTCGTTTAAAAGATCCGCTACAACCTCGTATGATGGGTATGGATTGGATTTTGGCTATGTCTAAATGGATGTTGGAAATGGAGCAGCGCCCAGCCTGTCGTATTCCTGTTTGGTTAGCTCAAGGTGCGCTGGATCAGACGGTAGACTGGCGTTATAACATCGAATTTATTCGAGAAAAATTCCGTCTACAGACTTTATTGATGTTGGAGGAAGGTTCACATCAATTAATCAATGAACGTTCGGATATTCGCGCGGCCTTAACAGGTTTAATTCCTGCCTTTTTACATGCGCAGGGTTCATCGAGTGGATATTACTAACATTCGTTGATTTCTCTTATCGAAAATAAAAAGGAGGCGGATAGAGCCTCCTTTTTATTTAGAAATGTTCTAATTTGGACATATTCCACATACGGAAATAAAAGTTCTCTTCATCTTTATTTTCACAAGACAGCAGCTCACCATCTTTTAACCAAAAATGTAGCTGCGCATAGTTTCGAATTTCTCGGTCATTAATGCGCTGCGCTAAATGGCGTGCTTTAATTTCTGCTGGATGTTTTAAGCCCGCTGAAGCAATCATTTCTGAAAGTGCTTTTAATGTGTTGTCATGAAAATGCAGCACACGTTCGGCTTTGGTGGGCACATGTAGTGCTTTCTGACGCTCTTTGTCTTGAGTTGCGACGCCGACAGGGCATTGGTTGGTATGGCAACTTTGCGCTTGAATGCAGCCCACTGCGAACATAAATCCTCGTGCAGAATTGACCCAATCTGCACCAATTGCCATGGTACTAGCAATATCAAAGGCACTAACCAATTTGCCACTGGCACCAATTTTGATCTGATCACGTAAACCAGCACCGACCAGTGTGTTGTGTACGAAAAGTAAGCCTTCACGTAGTGGTACGCCCATATTGTCTATCAGTTCGATAGGTGCTGCACCTGTACCGCCTTCGGAACCATCTACAACAATAAAATCAGGAATAATTTGGGTATGCAGCATGGCTTTGACAATGCTCATAAATTGCCAAGGCTGACCAATACACAGCTTGAAACCGACAGGTTTGCCTTCAGATAACTCACGCAGTTTTTGAATAAAATGCATCATCTGAATTGGCGTTTTAAAGGCAGAGTGACTTGAGGGGGAAACACAGTCATGATCACGACTGACGCCCCGTATTTCAGCAATCTCTTCAGAAATTTTATCTTTCGGTAGAATCCCGCCATGACCGGGCTTTGCTCCCTGAGAGAGCTTGATTTCGATCATTTTGACTTGAGGTCGTTTGGATTGAACGGCAAATTTTTCAGGGTCAAATTGACCATCGAGGGTACGGCAACCAAAATAACCACTGCCTAACTCCCAAACAATATCGCCTCCATACTCAAGATGGTACGGACTTAAACTGCCTTCGCCAGTATCATGGTAAAAACCACCCATTTGCGCTCCTTTGTTTAAAGCGCGAATGGCATTGGCACTTAAGCTGCCAAAACTCATGGCTGAAATATTGAAAATAGAAGCACTATAAGGTTGTGAACATTGCGAATTGCCCACCAGAATACGGAAGGTTTTAGGGTCAGCAGGTGTGCATGGGCTCAGTGAATGAGTCATGAAGCGGTAGTTGTCTGCATAGACATCGATAATGGAGCCGAATGGTTTATCTGCATTTTGGTTTTTTGCACGTTGATAGACCAAACTACGTTGCATTCGTGAAAAAGGCAGTGCATCTTGATCGGCCTCAATAAAATATTGGCGAATTTCGGGGCGGAAATCTTCAAAAATAAAACGAAAGTGCCCCATAATCGGATAGTTCTTTAAGATCGAATGTTTATTTTGTAAAACATCATGCAAGCCAACAAGACTCAGTAAACCTGTGATCAGCCAAATACTGTTCAGTAAAGTGTCCGAAATAAAATAATTAATATAGATAGGGGTGTGGCTATAATGAAAAAAAGAAATGCTCAAGAAAATAAAAATACACAGTAGCCAAATGGAGTGCCGTGAAAAAAAAGTATTGAGTAATTTATGACGTATGGATTGAGCAGGGCTAGACATATGGCTGGGCATCCTTCCTGGTTGTTTAGACCTAATGTGCCAAGTCTCTATTTCATCTACAAGTAATAAATTGTTGTTAAGCCTGTTATTATTCGCAAGGGCAATCCAATATTAGAATTATGGATAAATTTTATACAGGTTGATATCTTTCAGAATTTAAAGTATATAAAATGAATATGAACAAGCGCTTATTGTTCAAAAGAAAAAATTATAAATTACTTACTTCTAGGGATAGGTTAAGCCAAGATTGCATCGGTATAGTGTGGTTGAAGAATGATAAGAAAAAGGGGAAGCTTCAGTGAAAAATAAGGAAACTGTTTTGCCTGCACCTGTTTTAATCGTGGAAGATGAAGCCATGATTCGCTCGCGCCTAGATCTGATCCTGTCGGAACTCGGCTACAGCCAAGACATGCTGATTTTTGCTAAAAATTTAGCTGAAGCCATGCAAATTATTACATCACAACCGATTTCTTTAGCCTTAGTTGATTTAGGGTTGCCCGATGGAAATGGTATTACCTTAATTGAAAAACTCAGAGAGATAGACGAAAGCGCCTTAATTTTGGTGATTTCGGCATGGAGTACACAGCAAAGTTTATTTGCCTCGATTAAAGCGGGAGCGAATGGCTATGTACTGAAAGAACGTGATGATGCCGAAGTGCTAATGTCGATACGGAGTATTTTGCGCGGCGGAGCGCCGATTGATCCCTTTATTGCTCGCGAAATTTTAAATCAAATCTCAACCTCAAATACCCCCCAAACTGAGCGTGTAGAGCAGTTAGATGGTCAGGACTATGACCAACTGACCAATCGAGAAACTGAAATTCTCAACTTGGTGGCGCAAGGCCTGAGTAACCGTGAAATTGCTGAGCAATTATTTGTTTCACGCTATACCGTTGAAAGCCATATTAAGCATATTTACCGCAAGCTTTCTGTTTCAAAAAGAACCAAAGCAGTCAGCACTGCGCGTTCTTTAGGTATTTTATGAGAAATGGCTGGCTAAACATTTTTGTCACACTGTGTTTGTGTGTGCTTAGTTTTGCCAGTTATGCGCAAACCAACTTTGCTGTCAGTCCGACCTGTAAAGTGAATATCGATAAAATTTCTGCTGTTAAAACAAGTTCTATCGATGTCGTTCCGAAGACTGGATGGATAGAGGTCAAAAACCCTGATATTTGGACAGAGCGCTGGCCACATTACGATGGTGGGGTTTGGTACCATTTTAATTGGCACTGGAGTTGTAAAGATAGTGATGAGTTAAAACAGCCTTTAGCATTTTCTGTCGAGGGAATGAGCAGTGCAGGCGCTGTTTTTTTTAATCGAAACCTGCTTTGGAAGGATAAGCATTTAGTTGAGCCCTTGTCTAAAAGTTGGAATACCCCGCGTTTTTGGATCCTTCCTGTCGAAAGCTTAAAACAAAAAAACAATGATATTTGGGTCTATGTGGTTGGTAATAGTTATGAAAGTCCAGGTTTGGGCAATCTAGAATTTTCTGATATCACAACAGCATATGATAAGCAGCAAAAACGACTTTGGAATAAAAGGGCGCTGTTTCAAGTCAACTTAGTCATTTCCACCACTTTAGGTTTGGTGTGTTTTGTCATCTGGTTTTTTAGACGCAATGAAACGACATTTCTGTGGTTTTCTGTTAGCTGTTTGTTTTGGGTGTTGTTTATTTGGAATGTCATCAATCGAGAAGTGTTTCCATATCCAAACTCTTTATGGGTCATGAAAACCAACCTGACTTATTTTGTTTTATACAATGTTTGCTTTTGCATTTACTTGCTGCGTTTTGTGAAAACAAAGTTTGCAGAGTTAGAGAAAACCTTATTTTTAGTTGCTGCGGTGTGTATTGTCACCATCTTGTTTATCCCAAGTTTGATGGTCAATATCGTATTTGCTGTAATTTTCCTGTTGTGTATTGCATTATTTATCGCATCATTCTGCTTTGTGATTTATCGTGCCTATAAGACCAAGCGCCGTGATTTTATTTTGTTGGCCGTTTGTTTAAGTGTGATTCTTATCGTTATGCTTTACGATATTTCATTACTTCTTGATGGACATATTAATGACCATCAGCCTTTATCGCCGTATACCTCACCGGTGATCACTTTTTTTATTGTGATTATTCTCGCAACACGTTTAGATAAAAATATTAAAAAGATACAAAGATTTAATAGCGAGCTTGAGCAGCGTGTAAGCTTTGTGACCAGTAATCTGTCCTCTAGTTTATATGCTCGGCACCAATTAGAGCTTGAAAATGTTCGTCTACAAGAACGTATTCATTTAGCGCATGATTTGCACGATGGTTTGGGTGCATCCTTGGTTCGTTCCATGATTTTGGTGGATCAGAGCTCCAGCACCATGTCGAATCAACAATTTTTATCCATCCTTAAATTGCTCCGAGATGACTTAAGACAAATTATTGATAGTGGTTCCTTGACCAATAATAAAACGCCAGATAATCCTGTGTTATGGATTGCTCCTGTTCGGCATCGGTTTAGTCAGATTATGGATGAGTTGGATATTGAAGCGACTTGGAGCATTCCTGAAGCATGGGAAATACAACCGACAGCACTACAATGTTTGACTTTAATTCGTGTGCTTGAAGAAAGTTTGACCAATATTATGAAGCACAGTCAAGCACGGCATATTGATGTAAAAATGTATTATCCAAGTACAACTCACTTGGTCATGATTATTCAAGATGATGGCGTAGGTTTTAATGTGGAGTGTGTGCTTAACCACGGGATGGGCATTGGTATGCGCAGTATGAAAATGCGTTTAGAAAAAATTGGTGCTGAGCTCAATATCGAATCTGAAAAAGGCTGTACCAAAATTATTGCCAGTTTAAGGTTTGGTGAGGGAGAAAGTGCTGAGTAGATTAGATTCCTCAGCACTTGGTTTGCTTAAGCTTCGTCAGGTGGGAGTAGCATTAAGACGGATTCGTTCATCAGCATTGCAATGTCTTCTAGAATATCGGCATCATATAAGCTTTCATCAAGTAACAGTGCTTCACCATCTGCTAAGTTCTTAAGTAATGGTGCAAATTGCCCTGAAATGCATAGCCCTTCACCGTTGGCCCAAAATAAGAATTCATCTTCATCGTGGGTATAAAGTAGGCGAGAAGCGGGTTCTAAGATTAGCTGATAGCCTTGGTCTAAAATACCTTCTAGATCTCCTGTGCCAATTTCTTCAGCTTCAGGAATGTTTTCAGGGTACTTTGGCTCTGACATCAGGGTCATAATGGCATCTTCAAGCAAAGTTGAATTTTGCAGCTGCGCCAAAATTTCTGCCTTTAAATAATCCAATTCGTTTTGTGTTAATTGACCGATCGGACTTTGTTGGTCACGAACAATATCGAGCAAAGGATTACGCAGTAGCGCGTTATCAGACAGTTTATCACCTACGCGGTCTACCATGTCGGTGACGTTTGGCATACGGAAGCCAAAAGAGAAGGTCAGGCACTCATCTTCGGCTACACCATAATGTGATAAATCTGGTGGTACATAAAGTAGATCACCTGGTGCTAATACTTCGTCAAAATGTACGTCAATTTCAGGCAGTAATTTTAAAGGTTGGCCTGCAACAATCTCAGAGTCAGCATCGCACATTTGACCCAACTGCCAACGACGATGACCATGACCTTGAACTAAAAAGACATCGTAAAAGTCAAAATGCTTTCCGACAGAGCCACCCTTAGGCGCATAGGACACCATGATGTCATCACGGCGCCACTGCGGAATAAAAGGAAATTTTTTCCAGAGTGCTGCTAAGTCAAAAGAGTAGTGATCTACGGCTTGAACCAATAACGTCCAGAGTTTTGGCATCTTTTGGAAATCAGCTTTTAACAGCGGTGAAGACTTTACCGACCACTGATTTGGGTCACGGTCTTTTTGTTTGATGAGACGAGCTGTGACATTTTCATCTAAAGCCAGTTCCATAATATCGCTAGGTTCTAAAATATTGATAATTTCAGGCAGAGCGTTGCGGACCAATAATGGCTTTTTTTGCCAATATTCGGCAAGGAATTGTTCAGCTGTAATACCGCCAAGAACATCAAGAGATTGGGACATGAAAATAGCCTAAGCAAATTTAAAACAATATTGTGACTATTGTCTTATGATCGAAGGCCTATGCGCAAGTATCGTTAGATTTATTTAAATGGGCTTGGTTGATTTAAATAAATTGAGTTTGTCTGAGTCGTTATGATTGCAGGCATCAAAATTTTTACAGCATAATAGGTCTAAAATATAGTGAAGAAAAATAATGTTAAGTAAAGAAGATGCCGAGAAAATGGCGAATGAGATATTGCAAAAAGAAAGAGAGAAAAGTCAGTCTAAATTAGCGAAAAAATCATCCTCAATCGATAGGATATACAAAACAAGAGATTTGGCTAAGGTGCCGCAATATCAGCATATCTTACTTTTTAGACAAGCCAAAAGTCTCGCTGAAGATCATCCGCTATATAATAAATATGGTATGGCTATTTGGTATTGGCATTGTTATTTGTCAAATATCTCTTTAGACAGAGGGAAAGTGTGAGTAGCTTTGACCCTAATAATATTGGTCTATTTTCATTTCTTATTCTTTTTATGCTGATTACGCTATACCGTAGTCTATTAATTCGAATGTACTTTAAACGACTTATTCAAGCTTATCTCTCAACAAATTCGTCTAAAAAGCTTTGAGCGATTGGTCATATATTTTATTCATGCTGTTGTTAAATTTAATATTCAGAATTGAACAGCAACATTTGCTGCTGTTCAATTTATTGGGAATTAACTAAAAATACTTCTACAGAATTAAGGCACAAGCACTTTTAATTCACGCAGAATATGACACAACTGAATCATAGGCATACCCATCAACGTGGTTTGATCTTGCCCCATCATTTGTTCAAATAAGCTGATACCAAGACTTTCACACTTGAAGCTTCCTGCACACATCAGTGGCTGTTCAACTTCAACATAACGCTGAATTTCAGGCAGTCCCAATTTACGGAACTTAACTTTATAGTGTTCAACCAGACTACGTTCAAAGCCAGTTGAATGTTGCTGCACGCTGAGTGCGGTACTGAAGTACACAATTTTGTCCGAATTGGCCTGTAGCTGTTTAATGGCTTTTTCAGTACTCAATGGCTTACCAATAAAAATATCGGGTGCACCTTCACGCCATGCCACTTGATCTGAACCAATCACGATTGCTTCAGGGTTTTGTGACGCAATGACATGCGCTTTTTCATAAGCCAATCGTTTGGCTAAATCATCGGCATGGCTTTCACCACGAGGCGATTCGTCTATATCAGGCACAACGCAGCGGTAGTCTAGACGTAAACGATTCATGAGGTCTTTACGAGTTTGACTGCTTGATGCCAAGATAATTTCTGAAGTATTCATTCGACTGCATATTCCATAAGCACATTCAGCGGCACATAGGAGAGTACAGCTTGATGGCAAGCTTGAACTTTAACAGGAGGCGCAAAACCGGCCTGATATGCTTCTACCCAACGGGTCACACAGATACACCAAAAATCGCCAGGTTGTAGACCGGGAAAGTCAACTTCAGGCACAGGGGTAATGAGATCATTACCCACTCGCTGAGAAAAATTTAAAAACTCAGAGGTCATTTCAACACAGATCGTGTGTTGTCCCAAATCAGAAGGTGCTGTATGACAAAAACCATTACGGAAATATCCCGTGATTGGGGAATAACAACAGCTGGCTAAAGGTTCACCCAAAACGTTTAAACGGTTTAGATTTGGATCAGGATGAATAGACATAAATGTTAAATCTAGTGAGACTTTTCACTATGATAGCAAAACTTTGCCTTTCGTTTGCTTTTCTGCAAAAGAAGCTAACCTTTTTCTGCATAATCATTTAAAATCGACGCGATTTTTATATATAGAAAGAGAGCTCTACATGAATTTTCAGCGTATGACTGACCTCGATTTAACTGGTAAACGTGTTCTTATTCGCGAAGATTTAAACGTTCCTGTTAAAAATGGTGTGATTACAAGCGATGCACGTTTACGTGCCGCTTTACCAACAATTAAAGCAGCGTTAGCACAAGGCGCAGCACTAATGGTTTATTCTCACCTTGGTCGTCCAGTTGAAGGTGAGCCAAAACTAGAACAATCATTAGCGCCTGTTGCTGCGTATTTGACTGAAGCATTGGGTCAAGACGTTCAATTAGTGACGGATTACCTTGATGGTGTTGAAGTTGCCGCAGGTCAAGTGGTACTCCTTGAAAACTGCCGTTTTAACGCGGGTGAAAAGAAAAACAACCCAGAACTTGCGGCAAAATATGCAGCACTTTGTGATGTATTTGTGATGGATGCATTCGGTACAGCGCACCGCGCAGAAGCATCAACTGAAGGCGTGGCACGTTTAGCAAAAGTTGCAGCGGCTGGTCCTTTATTGGCAGCTGAGTTAGACGCACTTGGCCGTGCATTACAAACACCTGAAAAACCAATGGTTGCTATTGTTGCGGGTTCTAAAGTATCGACTAAGTTAGATGTGTTGACATCACTTTCTGATATTTGTGATCAATTGATTGTGGGTGGTGGTATTGCCAATACGTTCTTGGCAGCAGCAGGCTTCAATGTAGGTAAATCATTGTGTGAAAATGATTTGATCGATACAGCAAAAGCAATTGCTGCAAAAGTTTCTGTGCCGCTTCCAACGGATGTTGTAGTAGCAGATGCTTCTGAAATCGATTTTGCAGACTTCTTAGGTTCATTGGCAGCAGCAAAAGCTGTCGTGAAGAAAGTTGAAGATGTGACTGACAATGACATGATTTTGGATGTAGGTCCAGAAACAGCAAAAGCATTTGCTGAGATTCTAAAAACATCTAAAACCATTCTTTGGAATGGCCCAGTGGGCGTATTTGAAGTTGATCAATTCGGCGAAGGCACAAAAACTTTATCTTTAGCGATTGCTGAATCTGCTGGCTTCTCTATTGCAGGTGGTGGTGACACTTTAGCTGCTATTGATAAATACGAAGTTGCAGACAAAATTGGTTATATCTCAACCGGTGGTGGTGCATTCCTTGAATTTGTCGAAGGTAAAACACTTCCTGCAGTTGCAGCGCTGATCGAGCGTTCACAATAATTATTGTGTGCTAATGCTGTTGTAAAAAGGTTGACTTCGGTCAACCTTTTTTATGAGCTTAACAAATCTATTCATCATTCAGTCATGAAAATGAAATAATGCTGAAATAAACTACAGGGCATTAAATCATCTGTTCTAGGAAAACATTATGAATTTAAAAATGACCCTTGCTGCACTTTTGTTAGCACCATTGGCACTGACTGCTTGTAAGAAAAATGAAGCACCAGAGCAAACCGCTGCGGCATCTGAAACAGCAGCAGTTGAAGAAGCTGTAACGGCTGAACAACAAGCGGCAATTGATGCGATTGATCAGCCAGAATTGGATGAAAAGAACAAAGACATTCCTGCTGAAGTTGCAAATGCACCTGCAGATGCTGCAACTGCGGATCCTGCGGTAGAGGCTTCGGCTGCTACAGCACACTAAATACACGCGAATTTCGTAAAAAGTCCCTGCAATTGCGGGGATTTTTTTTAAATAGTGTTATTTGTTGCTGAATTGAAACCTTTGAGCATGTAGAATATGTCGCATCAACTGGGAGGACATTATGGCTCTTATTTCATTGCGCCAGCTCTTGGATCACGCCGGCGAACATGCTTACGGCGTACCAGCATTCAACGTAAACAACTTAGAACAAATGCGCGCAATCATGCTTGCAGCAGATGCGACAAATTCACCTGTTATCGTACAAGCATCAGCGGGTGCGCGTAAATATGCAGGTGCTCCATTCTTACGTCATCTTATTTTGGCTGCAATTGAAGAATGGCCACACATTCCTGTGGTAATGCATCAAGACCATGGTACAGATCCAGACGTTTGCCAACGTTCAATTCAATTGGGCTTCTCATCAGTAATGATGGATGGTTCATTGGGTGCAGACGGTAAAACACCAACAACGTATGAGTACAACGTTGATGTAACTCGTCGTACAGTACAAATGGCGCATGCATGTGGTGTTTCAGTTGAAGGTGAAATCGGTTGTTTAGGTAGCCTTGAAACTGGTCTAGCGGGTGAAGAAGATGGTGTAGGCGCTGAAGGTGTTCTTGATCATTCTCAACTTCTCACTTCAGTTGAAGAAGCACGTCAGTTCGTTGCAGATACCAATGTAGATGCACTTGCAATTGCAGTAGGTACTTCACACGGTGCATACAAGTTCACGCGTCCACCTACAGGCGATATTTTGGCAATTGACCGCATTAAAGAAATTCATGCGGCGCTGCCAAATACCCACCTTGTGATGCACGGTTCAAGCTCTGTACCACAAGAATGGTTAGCGATCATTAACCAGTATGGCGGCGACATCAAAGAAACTTATGGTGTTCCTGTTGAGCAATTGGTTGAAGCAATCAAGCACGGTGTTCGTAAAATCAACATCGATACAGACTTGCGTTTAGCATCGACTGGTGCAATGCGTCGTATGATGGCTGAACAACCAAGCGAATTTGACCCTCGTAAATTCTTCGCGAAAACTGTAGATGCAATGAAACAAATTTGTGTTGACCGTTATGAAGCATTTGGTACTGCGGGTAATGCCGATAAGATTCGTCCAATTTCTTTAGAGAAAATGGTTGATCGTTATAAATAATTCTTTTTGAATTATTTATATTGGAAAAGCCCACCCTGATGTGGGCTTTTCTATGTGTGTTTATATTCGAGGCGACAATAATAAGAGTGTGCTATGGAACTGATATTTGCTGCGGCCTGTTGTAGTGTGGTGGTCTCCATTCTTTTAAAATGGGGCAAAAACAAAGGATTTGATCCGATCCAGATGATTAGCTGGAACTATGCTTCAGCCAGTTTGCTGTGTTACTTCTGGTTTAAACCTGATCTAAGCCACGTTTCTATTTCAAATACTCCGTGGTGGCTGATTGTAGCGCTTGGTGTCTTGTTGCCGAGTGTATTTTTATTTTTAGCTAAATCTTTACAATATGCAGGCATTGTCAAAACAGAAATAGCACAGCGTTTGTCGGTGATTTTGTCCTTATTGGCGGCTTATTTTATTTTTCAAGAACAATTTAATCAGCTCAAAATTGTTGGCGTAGTATTGGGGCTTGCCGCCGTAATGTGCATTTTATTTACCAGCGCTTCTGGTGGTGGGGAAACTCAAAAACAGGCCGTGTGGTATTTAGCACTGGTGTGGTTTGGTTATGCGCTGATTGATGTCTTACTCAAATATACGACAGGACTCGGCGTTCAGTTTTCAGTTGCCTTAAACTTGATGTTTATCTGTGCATTTTTACTTTCGGTCAGTTATATTGCGGTCACTACAAAAAATATCGGCTTAACCAAAAACGTCATGGCAGGTCTATGTCTTGGCGTGTTGAACTTTGCCAATATTGCACTTTATGTCAAGGCACACATGTTGCTCAAGGACAGCCCAGCCGTGGTTTTTGCGGGTATGAATATTATGGTGGTGGTGTTAGGCGTGCTGAGCGGCCTGATCTTATTTAAAGAAAAGCTTAAACTCGCAACAGCAATCGGATTGGTGTTGGGTATTACAAGCGTGGCTTGCTTAGCCTATGCAATGTCTGTTTAAAATAGTTCTGCACAAAGGAAAAAGGGTGTTTGAACAGATCTTCAATTACTGCAATTCCTAATAACAGCCCTGGTTGCTCACAACTGGGGCAATCGGGATAGTGAGGGCGCATAATATGTTGATACTGACCTAAATAGATTTTATTACAGTGTTCACATTCAAACTTCATCGGCATATTTGGCTTAACAGACATCAGCAACCTCACTATTTTTGTTTTTGACATTGAACATGATGAAGCAATTTTCAGGCCCAAAATATAAAAGGGACTGAAGTCCCTTTTATATACAAACAGCATTACAGCTGCGTGAAAATATCTTCTTTACTTAGGCGAGACTTTGGCAGTTTTGCATTGAAGTCGGCATCACTACGATAGCCTAGTGTGAGCAATACAGAAGGGACTAGACCTTGTTCGGTTAAACCTAGCTCTTCACTAATAATGGATTCATCAAAACCACCAATTGGCGTCGCATCAATTTTTTCAATACCTGCAGCCAATAGAATTTGACCTAAAGCAATAAAGGTTTGGTTTTCGGCCCAACGCTGCACATCACCTTTTTCATTGCGGTAATAGTTGACATAACCTGAACGACTGTCTTTTTGGCCTTGCTTAGCTGCCTCATCTTTAAAACGACCATGTAGGTCATCTTGATGCAATAAATTTTCCAAATGTTGCTCAGAAATATCGGCTTTGGTGCAAAATAAAATCGTATGTGATGAATCTAGTACTTTGGGTGCATTGTATGCGTATTTACCTACTAGTGCTTTTGCAATCTGCTCTTTGGCGTTTGTGTTTTCTGCAATGAAGAAGTGCCAAGGCTGGATGTTGATAGACGATGGCGTTAAGCGGAGAATTTCTAATAATCGAGTAAACTGTTCATGAGGGATCTTTCTATTTGGGTCATAAGCTTTGGTGGTATAACGGCTTTTTGAAATATTTAGCAGATCCATAATCGCACTCGATTTATTGTTGATGTCTCATTCTAACCGATGAAAGGAGACTTGTGATCACGCTACAACTCGAACAGACTTAGATTTTAGTTGAATATGTATGCCGGGTGAACACGCATTTAAGTGCCTGTGAATAAAGTATTTATATAAAAAGTTTTTTATTTCAAACAGATAAAATAATAAAAAAGTCATTCTATTAAAAGATGGGCTACTTTTGCTTAAATCTTGACAACCTAGTATAATGCAGACTACGAGTAGGTATTGTTCCTACTTTTCTATGATATAGCTGATTGTGATCTATCTGAGTTCAGGCATTTGACTTGAATATCATCATTGTAACTACAGAATTATTATTCAAAACCCGTTTTATTAATCTCTTTGTTCCATCACAAAAAGCTCACTTAGTGAGTTAAAATTTTGACAACTTTAAATACATGGCGTGTTGCTACAGCCGTAAATGGTAGTGAAATCAATGTAAAATTGGTGCCACTTAAACGTCAACAGAATACAAATCACGGTTTAATCTGGGTTGAAGTCGGGCATATGATTCAACTTGAATCTGGCGAAACTCTTCCAATGAACTTAGATGGTTTGAGCTTTTATACCGGTGTTAATCAATTGTACCGTCTAAATGAGTTGAACTAAGGCGATAAGTACTTGAGTTAGCATTATGTATAATATTGATTGGTATAGTAAAAAAATGGCATTAATACTGCCATTTTTTTAATGCCAAATTTTGTAGATGACCATTCGCATTAATTTCTAAAATCTGAGCGGAATCTTCTTTCCAGTCACCGAGTACAATTCTCTTTTTCCCATCGACATCATGAATGTTGGCACGATGCGTGTGTCCGTGAATCAGTAAATCGACATTTTTTAGTGCTGCTTGAACAGCATCTTGATTCACATCCATGACTTCATAGCTTTTAAACTGTTGTGCTTGACGGCTTTTTTTACGGAACCCATTGGCCAGTTTTTGTCTAAAGCCAAGCGGTGTACTTTTTAAAAATTTTAGTAGAAGTGGATTACGGATGATTTTACGAAAACGCTGATAGGATACGTCGTCCGTGCAGAGCAAATCACCATGTTCAATACGAATGGTGTGATCTGAAAGTTTGAGTGTGCAAACTTCAGCTAACAGTTGACCATTAAATTGGTCGAGGAACTGTTGTCCTAGGGCAAAATCACGGTTACCTGTTAAGAAATAGATGTGATTGCCTGCATTTGAAAATTGCTTTAAAGCGCGAATGATTTCATTTAGCCAAGGGGCTGTGTAGTCGTCGCCAATCCATGCATTGAACCAGTCGCCTAAAATATATAGCTGGATATTCTTGTTTTTATAAGCCTCTAATAAATCTAAAAACCCCCGAACGAGTCGAGGGTGATCTGGTGACAAGTGTAAATCAGCGATAAACAAATAGGTCACGGAAGTTTCCTTTTAAAAATCCCTCCCGACCTCCCTTTAAAAAGGGAGGAGAATCTCATATTCGAATGAGAGTCTAGCTCCCTCCTTTATCAAAGGGAGGGTTGGGGAGGATTTAAAAATTACTCAGAAATGATCTTAGCAGATTCAATAACAACGTTTTCTAGTGGAACGTCAGCGTGGTAGCCACGGTTACCAGTACGAACGCCTTTAATTTCGTTTACTACGTCTAGGCCTTCAGTTACTTTACCGAAAACTGCATAACCCCAACCTTGTGCATTTTTGCCAGAGTGGTTAAGGAACGAGTTGTTACCCACGTTAATAAAGAACTGAGCAGATGCAGAGTGAGGTGCTTGTGTACGCGCCATTGCAATTGTACCAAGGTCATTGGTTAAGCCGTTATCAGCTTCGTTTTCAATTGCATCACGTGTTGCTTTTTCTTTGAAGTTTTCATCCATACCACCACCTTGGATCATGAAACCATCGATCACGCGGTGGAAAATTACGCCGTCATAGAAACCGTCACGTACGTATTCTAAGAAGTTAGCAACAGTAATCGGTGCTTTTTCGTTGTTAAGTTCAAGAACAATACGACCTTTATTGGTGTTTAATTCGACTTGAGGAAAACTCATTGTGTAATCTCCTAATCATGGACATCAAAGCCATGGGTTTTTTGGTTGTGAGAAGCATAAGCAAACTGTAAACTACAAGGCAAGTAAAAACGTTATTTTCTTTGTAAAATAGATCAAATATCGTTTAAGGGGCTGTAAAATATTCATAAATCGACTGATAGATCAGTTAGAATTATGCTCGTATAGCAGGACCCTATTTTTCCTTAATTTTTTCATCAAAGTGATTTTTAAACTATGAAGCCGAATGATGTTGTTTCAACACTGCCAAATAACCCGACACCAAGTAACAATGCCTCTGTCGCAGCGCAGCAAGAACAACAGCCAGGCTTAGACTTTGTTCGCCAAGTGATTACCGATGATTTGGCTGAAGGTCGTACGCAAAAAGTAGTCACGCGTTTCCCTCCAGAGCCGAATGGTTATTTACACATTGGTCACGTGAAAGCGATTTGCTTAAACTTTGGTATTGCCAACGAGTTTGATGGTTTGTGCAACCTACGTTTTGATGACACCAACCCAGATGCAGAAGAACAAGAATATGTGGATGGGATCGCCAATGACGTTAAATGGTTAGGTTTTGAGTGGAATGGTGAACCACGCTATGCATCAAGCTATTTCGATCAACTCCATGCATGGGCGATTCAACTGATTAAACAGGGTGATGCTTATGTTGATTTGCAGTCACCTGAAGAAATTCGTTTGAACCGTGGTAACTTTATTGAGCCAGGTAAAAACTCGCCTTACCGTGATACTTCAGTTGAAGAAAACCTTGCACGTTTTGAAAAAATGAACAATGGTGAGTTTGCAGAAGGTGAAGCTGTTCTGCGTGCCAAGATCGATATGGCATCTCCAAATGTGCATATGCGTGACCCTATTTTGTACCGTGTACTCCATTCAGAGCATCACCAAACAGGTGATAAATGGAAAATGTACCCAATGTACGACTATGCGCATCCATTATCAGATGCAATCGAAGGCATTACTCACTCACTGTGTACTTTGGAATTCCAAGATCACCGTCCGTTTTATGACTGGGTGGTTGAGAAAGTTCACTCGGAAGCAGTACCACGTCAGTATGAGTCTAGCCGTTTAAATATTGACTACACCATTACCTCTAAGCGTAAATTACGTAAATTGGTTGAAGGTGGTTATGTTAATGGGTGGGATGACCCGCGTATGCCAACTGTTGTAGGTATGCGCCGTCGCGGTTTTACACCAGAAGGTCTACGTGACTTCTGTAAGCGTGTTGGTGTGTCGAAGTCAGATGGTATTGTTGATGTTGCAATGCTCGAATACTGCATCCGTCAGTCTCTAGAAAATGTTGCGGCGCGTGGTATGGCGGTGTTGAACCCACTTAAAGTTACGCTCACAAATTTGCCTAACGATATGGATTTAACCCATTCACGTCATCCAAATGTAGACATGGGTGAGCGTGTGATTCCGTTAACATCTGAAATTTACATTGACCGTAAAGACTTTGAAGAAGAACCACCAAAAGGATTCAAGCGTTTAATTCCCGGTGGTGAAGTGCGTTTACGTCATGCTTATGTTATTAAGTGTGATGAAGTAATTAAAGATGAAAACGGTGAAGTGGTTGAGTTAAAGTGTTCAATCGACCCTGAAACTTTGGGTAAAAATCCAGAAGGTCGTAAAGTTAAAGGGGTGATTCACTGGGTATCGGCAAACAAAGGCATTCCTGCAGAAGTTCGTATTTATGATCGCCTGTTTACAGAGTCAGACCCTGAAGTGGGTGATGATTTCTTAGCGAACTTGAATCCTGATTCATTGAAAATTGTACACGCGGTGATTGAGCCTGCATTGGCGCAAGCACAGCCTGAAGATCGTTTCCAATTTGAGCGTGAAGGTTATTTTGTTGCAGATCAATACGACCATACAGCAGAAAAACCTGTGTTTAACCGTATTTTAGACTTAAAAGACAGCTTTAAGCCTAAATAAGCGCTGTTTGCTTGATGTGGATATAGATTAAGGCTCAACTTCGGTTGAGCCTTTTCGTAGTGAAACAAATAGGAATAAACTGTGATCGTTCGAGATAAAACCAATAGCTTTGCATTGCTCTTCGCTTGGCGTGGCACTATTTTACCGAAAGTGTTTCCTGCGCTGATGGTAGGTGTTTTAATTTCAACTCTGTTGGTTTATCTAGCGACTCAACATTACGTGACTGCTCCTACAGTGCCTGTCATTGGTTTTACTGTATTTGGTGTGATTCTTTCGATTTTCTTAAGCTTTCGAAATACGGCATGTTATGACCGCTGGTGGGAAGGGCGTAAGCTATGGGGCGCAATGATTGCCAACGCACGGCATATGATCCGTGATAGTTATGTCTTAAATGATGCAGAGCGTACAGTTTTGATGTATCGCGTGATGTTATTTAGTCATTTGCTTCGAGATCGTTTACGGCAGAAAAGTCATACCTATGACCACTATCAAGCCAAAGTACAACTGACAGCAGAGCAGTGGCAAGTATTGGCTACGCATATTAATCCACCACAATATTTATTAGAGCTTACGCAGAAAGATCTGGCGGCGTTGTATAAGCGTGGTGAGATTAGCGATATTATTTACAGTATGTTGACTAAGCATACGGTGGCAATGGGCGATATTCACGCTGGTTGTGACCGTATTTCATCTACACCTCTGCCATTTTCTTATTCGGTTTTGTTACACCGTGCCGTGTACTCTTTCTGTCTCATTTTACCTTTTAGTTTAAGTTCCAGTCTCGGTTTTTGGTCACCGGTGATCGTGGCCTTAATTGCCTATCTCTTATTGGGTTTAGATGCGCTAAGTGCAGAGTTAGAAGAACCTTTTGGACTTCAAGAAAATGACTTGCCTTTAGATGCTATTGTACGAGGCATAGAGCGTGAAATGCTGAGTTCTTTAAATGAGTCCTTGCCAGAACCAGTGAGTGTGCATAGAGCCAATTTAAGTTAAAGCAGTGAACAAATCCATAACAGAAAATCAGCAGATTGCCTGAGCCATAACAAATTTTCGATATGATTGGTTTATTGAGATGTGCTATCACTAAGTTTAAAAGTGATAGGGATATAACAATGACTACCGTGATCGAAACTCAGATGTTGATTCGGCGTTCTGTCAATATTGTGTTTAACGCTTTTGTTGATCCACTCATAACCACCAAGTTTTGGTTTAGTCAGTCTTCAGGCTATTTAGAAAAAGGTGTGATGGTTGATTGGACATGGGATAAATACCAAATTACGCACTCGATTCATGTCCTACAAGTCGTTGAAAATGAGTTGATCTGCATCGAATGGGGCACGCCTAAAACTAAAGTGGATTTTGTATTTGAAAAAATCGACAGCATGAATACCTACGTGATTATTCGAAATTATGACATTGAGTTACAAGGTAATGAGCTGATTCATTATGTGATGGATGCTACGGGTGGCTTTACTACAGTGCTAGATGGTGCCAAGGCATGGCTTGAATACGATATTCAGCTCAACTTGGTTGAAGATAAATTTCCGCCTTTTCAACTGCGCTCACATCAGTGATCTTTTTTAGAGCGTTCTTCTTTAAACTCAAAATAGTTGCCGAGCTGCTGTTTGGCCTTATCACGTAATTTCTTTTTGATATAGAGCACTAAGGCAAAACAGGTGGTGGTCAGCGTTAACATCAGACTGTTCATGAAACTCATCATAGAGCTGACATAGCCAATGGTGGTAAGTCTGTTCATCATCTTGATGACTTGTGGACTGCTTTCAATGCCTGTAATGGCCCACGTACACAAGTGTTCACAGTTATTGATAATAAGATGATAGTTGTTTTCATGCATGCGTGAGCGCATACGGCGAACCACTTTACGGCCTTTATATTTGGGGTCTTGGTACTGATTGACTATAATTTTACGTCCGTGGCTAAAGTTTTCGATAGAAGTGATTTCAATCGGGTGCTTTTTAAAAAGATGCGCAAAACCTGAATAATGGATTACACGTCCACGCCCAGCATATATGCCGTGATGCGTATAGCCAAAATGTTTGACTATGAGATGAGCCCCCAAGGGGTAGTGGACTTTTTGTTGTTGCATGCCTAATACGTGCTAATTCATTACAGTTGTCTTTTATCTGTATTTTAAAGCTTCTGCTAGGAATTAGCGACTGTTTAGTGGGTTTCGGTTATTTGAGTTTACGATGATAGAAATAAAAGAGACCGATTGGAAAGGAGTATCTAGTTTTTGTGATCGCATTAAAAGAGGATGCAAGCATCCCTTTTAAAGATAAGGCGATGTTTATTGGTCGACTAGACCTAAAAGTGAGTTTTGGGTACTACACATGCGTGTTGCTTCTTCAGTGTTCATCGCTTTAACGTCTTCTTCAAATTTCTTTTTTTGTTCTTTGAGTTGTTCTTCAGGTAAACCCATCTGCTCGGCAAGTTTTTCCATTTTTTCCCAAGACTCCACACAGGCTTTTGGCATTTTACTACATGCTGTTAAAGATAAAAGGGTAATACATGTGCTGACCATAAGTAATTTTTTCATTGCTTAAACCTTTAATTTTCAAACATTATTGATTTTTATATTGAGCCTGTAAGGTAACAAAAAAATTAGACTTTGTATAATATTTAAACGTACAAAGTGTGCTGTGCTTTATATACCTTGGTTTTTTATAGGCAGAGTGATGTGCAGCCATTAAAAAAGGCACTTAGATCAATCTAAATGCCTTTTTGATGAATATTCAGTGACTCTACTACTGTAGAGGTCGATGCTGAAGTTCATTTAACTCCTTACGGCCATAGCCACGAGAAGCTAATACTTTTTTAATCCCAACAATCACGTCTTCATCGGTCGCTGTTTTAAGCTTTTCGATGAGCTGTTCATTGGTTTTACAAGAGCAGTCATTTTCAACACAAGCAATTTGATTTTTATGCTCGTTTTGCTGTTCATTTGAAAACAGCTTTTGCCAAAAACTCATATAGACTTCATTTACAACCTAACATAGGGTGAAATATAACCAATCTGTAAAATAATGCAAGTCAGCGTGAGAGATAAAAGCAGCGATCGATGTCGAAAAATTCCGATTATAGCGTCAGGTATTAACGTTATTATGACAATTGAAATACTTGCATTTTGTATAAGCTTATCTTTTTTCATGAAAATTAAAAAAGAAGCTCATTCGAGCTTCTTTTTTATACGGTTTAATTTGCAACAAATTGTTTAAATTTTTTCCAGCAAAACCCCAGATTCGACATGGTGGGTATAGGGAAATTGGTCAAACAGCGCAAACTGTGAAATTTTATGGGTTTGGCTGAGTGTTTTTAAATTGTCATGCAAGGTGTCAGGATTACACGAAATATAGATGATCCGTTCAAAACGCTGAATCAATTTTAAGGTTTCGTCATCAATACCCGCACGCGGTGGGTCAACAAACACCGTATCGAACTCATAGCTGCTCATATCGATATTCGCTTCTTGTAAGCGACGGAATTCGCGTTCGCCGTTATAGGCTTGTGTGAAGTCTTCTGCCGATAAACGCGCGACTTGAATATTATCGATGTGGTTTTGTTCGATATTCCACTGTGCCGCATACACCGAAGACTTTGCTAGCTCAGTGGCTAAAACACGGTTGAAATGGGTTGAAAGCGGTAGGGTGAAGTTACCATTACCACAGTAAAGTTCTAACAAATCTTTATTTGACTGCTGTGCAGCATTGCAGGCCCATTCGAGCATTTTTTGGCAGACTTGCGCATTAGGCTGCGTAAAGCTGCTTTCAATTTGTTTGTACTGATATTTACGCTCAAAAACTTGTAGTTCTTCCACCACAAATTCATCGGTGAGTACCACTTTTTGACCACGGCTACGACCAATCAACTTAATATTTAATTTTTCTGAAAGTTGTTTGGCTAAAACCTGCCATTGTTCATCGAGTGGGCAGCGATAAATCAGTGAAACCAGCATTTCACCCTTTAAGGTTGCTAAGAAATGCACTTCAAATAGGCGTTTTGAGAGGAGATCATTGCTTTTTAATTCTGCCAATAAAACAGGCATGAGCTGATTAATACTGGCATCAGCGATTGGGAAGTCATCAATACGGATGACTTTTTTCTGATTGTCTTCATCGCGTTCAAACATGGCATAAAACATATCATCTTCGGTATGCCAAATACGGAATTCTGCACGCATGCGAAAGTTTTTTTCAGGAGATTGAAAAACTTCAAGCGAAGGTGGAGTGAATTCAGCAAATTGATCTGTAATTCGTTCAATTTTGGCGTCAAGTTGTTGTTGATAAGAAGAAGTCATATGCAGTAAAAATCGCAAACATATTGAAAAAAGAGATGGTAACAAAGTTTGCCGAATTAGCCTAAAGATATTCAGCAAAAGCGTGGAGTTTGTTCATGCTACAGATGGTTTGATACTTTGCTATATCGGAAATTATCGAGCAGATTAAGCCAAACCGAGTCGCATAAAAAATGCCAAGTAAACAGACCAGGATATGTTTACTTGGCAATAGAGGAAACACAGTATTAAACCTGCTGTCCCGATGAGGACTACAGGTTTAAATTGGGCTTAGTTCAAAGTCATGAGACTTGCATTACCACCAGCAGCTGCAGTGTTAACACTGATCGCGCGCTCAATCACAAAACGTTCCAAAGGAATGGCCGTTTGTGATGGGCTAAGGTGGGTAATACCTACAATCGCACCTTGACGCTCAGCAATCTGCTGTTGCAGAGCTAAAAGCTGCGCCGTTGTACCATGATGTAATACTGCATCAAAAGCATCAGTTTTGATGTCTTTGATGACATGAAAAGCTTGAGCCAATGCTTTAGGCATGCTTGGCATGTGTTTTAACACAAAGCTGTTATCTGCAAGCACCGCTGGACGGCTACCAACTGCAAAAATCGCATTCAACTGTTGTAACTGATCCACTTCTTGTTCAGCTAATGACAACACTGCATGACGCGGAATCACCATGTATTGGTTGCTTTCACCAGTCGGACCTTGCAGCTCGTAATGATGACCTGAACAGAAGTTCTCAATTTTTGCCAATTTCACTGCTGGGAAGGTTTTAGCTGCCCATTCAATGAACAATGCAGAGTTGCTGAACTCGACTTGAGGGTTCAAATCAGCACCTGTTGCAAATGGTTTATTCAACTTTTTCGCAGAACAGTTTTGCATTAGGCGATATAGATAAATTGGACCACCCGCTTTAGGGCCTGTACCCGATAAACCTTCGCCACCAAAAGGTTGTACACCGACAACTGCACCCACGATGTTACGGTTGATGTAGAGGTTACCTACTTCAGCATGGGTCATTACAGTTTGAATGGTCTCATCAATACGGGTATGTAGACCCATCGTCAGGCCATAGCCTTTGCTGTTGATGTGCTCAAGTAACTGTTTGAGTGAACCTTGGTTAAAGCGAATAACGTGCAGCACAGGACCAAACACTTCGCGCTCTAAATCATTGAGATTTGGCAGTTCAATCAATGTTGGTGTAATGAACGTGCCTGCATTTATCTCAGTGTCTTGAGCATCATTACGCATTAACTGATGTACGCGATGGCCTTTTTGACGCATTTTATCGATGTGCTTTTGAATGTTTTCTTGCGCTTCAGCATCAATTACAGGACCAATATCTGTTTTAAGTAGATATGGGTTGCCCACTTGAAGTTGCTGCATTGCGCCTTTAAGCATGTGAATCACAGCATCGGCATTGTCTTCTTGTACACATAGTACGCGAAGGGCAGAACAACGTTGACCTGCGCTGTCATAAGCTGAGCTGACGACGTCAAGTACAACTTGTTCAGTCAGTGCTGATGAGTCAACGATCATTGCATTTTGACCGCCTGTTTCAGCAATCAGTGGAATACTTTCACCATTTTTGCTCAAACGCTTCGCTACAGTTTTTTGTAAAATCTTGGCAACTTCGGTTGAGCCTGTGAACATGATGCCTTGAACCTGTTCTGATGCACTGAGCTGTGCACCTACAGTTTCACCGCGACCCGGCATCAACTGTACAGCAGCTTGAGGTACGCCTGCTTGCCATAAGATTTGAATCGCTTGAGCTGCAATTAGCGGTGTTTGTTCCGCTGGTTTAGCAATCACGGTATTACCCGCAACCAATGCAGCAGCGACTTGACCTGTGAAGATGGCCAATGGGAAGTTCCATGGGCTAATACATAGCATCGTGCCTAAAGGCTCAACTTCTGCGTTTGCATCTAGATCAATCATTTGCGTTGCATAGTAGCGTAAGAAATCTACAGCTTCACGAACTTCTGCAATGGCATTGGCATACGTTTTACCACTTTCACGGCAAAGTAAAACCATCAGTTCTTCTAAGCGAGCTTCCATTAAGTCAGCAGCGCGAAGTAGGTAGCTCGCACGAGTGTCTTTAGCCGTACGTGCCCAAATGTCTTGAACAGCCTGCGCATTGTTTAATGCTTGCTCAACTTGTTCAGTTGTTGCTTCTTGTACATAACCCACAACATCTGTGTGACGTGCTGGGTTGATAATGCTTTGCGGAGCAACGGTGTCATTGGTCTGAATGTGCTCACCCATTGGTGCAGCAGACCATTGGTGCTTAGCAAACTGTTGAGCTGTTTGGTTCAACTGAGCTAATTCAGAGTCATTTGCAAGATCTAAACCTTTAGAGTTTGCACGCAGTTGGCCATAAAGCTCAGCAGGAAGTGGAATCGAAAGGTGCTTTTGACCCACGATATTTTCACGTTTTGTACTGCTTAAGATGGTTTGAGTTGGGTTTTCAATCAAATCATCAATCGCGAGTGACTTGTCTGCAATACGGTTTACAAAAGAGGTGTTTGCACCATTTTCAAGTAAACGACGTACAAGATAAGCCAATAGTGTTTCATGGTTACCGACAGGTGCATAAATACGGCAAGGTACACCTAGTTTTTTATCTAGTTTTTCGCCGACTACTTGTTCATACAGTGGCTCGCCCATGCCGTGTAAGCATTGGAACTCATACTGACCTACGTAGTATTTCTCTGGGTTGGCCATTTCATAAATAGTCGCCAAGGTTTGCGCATTGTGTGTTGCAAACTGTGGGTAGATTTGTTCTGGTGCAGCCAATAATTTCTTCGCACAAGCGATATACGACAAGTCTGTATGTACTTTACGGGTAAATACAGGGTAGTCAGTCATCCCTTCAATTTGTGCTTTCTTAATTTCGCTGTCCCAGTACGCGCCTTTCACTAAACGGATCATTAAGCGCTTTTCGCTACGTTTAGCCAAGTCTACGATGTAGTCTACCACGTAGAAACAACGTTTTTGATACGCTTGGATAACGAAACCAATGCCTTTCCAGTCTTTGAGTTCTGGTTCAAAGCATAGGCGTTCAAGCATTTCTAAAGAAATCTCTAAACGCTCAGATTCTTCTGCATCGATATTTAAACCGATGTTGTAACCGCGCGCTAATTTAGCAAGCGTAAAGACTTTGCCGTACAACTCTTCATGCATACGTGCAACTTGTGCGCGTTGGTAACGAGGGTGTAGAGCAGATAATTTAATTGAAATACCTGGGCCGTCATAAACATCTTTGTCTTTTGACGCCTGACCAATGGCATGAATGGCATCGGTATAGTCTTTCATATAACGATCAGCATCATGATCGGTCAGTGCTGCTTCACCTAGCATGTCGTATGAATAGCGGAAGCCTTTTTCTTCAAGACGTTCAGCGTGTTGTAATGCTTCACCAATGGTTTCGCCAGTCACAAACTGTTCGCCCATCATACGCATAGCTACATCAACCGCTTTACGGATGATGCCACGACCACTACGTGCCAATAAGCCTGTTAAAGTGCCTGATAAGCTATTTTGCTTTGGTGTTTCCATCAGTTTGCCAGTCAACATGAGACCCCATGCTGCCGCATTGACAAACATCAAGTTACTTTGACCAACGTGTTCTTTCCAGTTGCCTTGGTTGATTTTGTCTTTAATCAATAGGTCACGTGTCGCCATATCTGGAATACGAAGCAATGCTTCAGCTAAACACATCAATGCGATGCCTTCTTGAGAAGACAGTGCAAATTCTTGTAAGAGACCCTGTACAATACCTGCTTTACCGCTGCCGCTTTTACGTTCACGTAAAGTATGAGCCAAATCAAACGCAAGTTCATGAATGCGTTGATTCATCTCGTCAGAGATTTTGCTGTGGTCTAATAAGTTTTGAACACAGTCAGTTTCGGCACGTCGCCAAGCGGTATTGATTTCAACTTCAAGCTCACTTTTTTCTTTGAATTCGGTAATATATTCAAATTGAGTTTGAGCGTCGTTGAAATGCGTATTGCTTTCCATCATATTCATGCCTACATCCTGTGCATACAATAATGTGTTGAGAGATCTATAGTAATTAATTTATGATTACAGAAAGAATGCCGAATAACTCACTATAATTTGTATGCTATTTAGAGATTAATTCAGATGACGAGCCCAATTTTTAGCTTGGACCGAACAGATATCAAAATATTAGATATTCTTCAAAGAGATGGAAAAATATCGAATATTAAACTTGCCGAAGAAGTGAACTTGTCAGCGACGGCTGCTTTGGCTCGGGTGCAAAAATTAACTAAGGAAGGCTTTATTCTGAGTTATGAAGCACGCTTAAATCCGAACATGCTCAATGCCAGTTTTGTGGTTTTTGTTGAGATACTTTTGGATAAAACCACCCCACATGTCTTGGAAGATTTTCGCCATGCCGTGCTACAGCATGATGAAATTGTGGAATGTCATATGACCAGTGGAGGCTTTGATTTTGTGGTGAAGATTCGCTGTGCCAGTATGGATGAGTTCCGAAAAATCTCAGGTCAAGTATTGTGGCAACTGCCAGGCGTTAAAGAAACGCGCAGTTATCCAGTGATGGAAGTCATCAAAGAAAGTTCACGCATTCAACTTAAATACAAACCTGTGTCGAAATAATTGAGTACATGAGATGTAAAAAAGGGGCTTAAAAGCCCCTTTTTTTTATCTACACGTTCAATTAACGTTGTGTAGATTCTTCTTTCATTTCAGCCATCGCTTGTTTGTACATGCTGTCTGCTTGTTCAAAGCGTTGTACCACTTCAGCTTCAGGGGCTTTACCCATTAAGCTTACAACTACAATGCTGATCCAAGAGAAGATGAAACCTGGAATAATTTCATATAGACCTAAGTGTCCTAATGCATTTTTCCACACAATCACGGTTACCGCGCCAACAATAATACCTGCAATAGCACCATTCAAGGTCATGCGCTTCCAGAACAAAGACAAGATAATCAGTGGACCAAATGCCGCACCAAAGCCTGCCCATGCATAAGCTACAAGGCCTAGAACTTTACTGTCAGGGTTGCTTGCTAAACAAATTGCAAGAACAGCAACAGCAATAACCATGAAGCGACCCACCCAAACCAATTCTTTTTGAGAAGCGGTTTTACGGATGAAGGCTTTGTACATGTCTTCTGTCAATGTTGTAGAACAAACCAATAACTGACAGCTTAATGTACTCATCACCGCAGCTAAAATTGCAGCTAAAATGATACCCGCAATCCATGGGTTGAATAAGAGTTTAGTCAGTTCCATGAACACAGTTTCAGGGTTTTGAGAAACCACAGCCGCTAGTTCAGGGTGTTGTTGGAAGTACGCGATGGCAATAAAACCAGCACCTACTGCACCACCTAGACATAAAATCATCCATGTCATACCAATGCGACGCGCAGCAGGAATCGTTTTCACAGAATCCGCAGCCATGAAGCGCACTAAAATGTGTGGCTGACCAAAATAGCCTAAGCCCCATGCCAATGATGACAGGATGGCAACAGTGCTGAGTTCAGAAACAATATGCATCGCTTGTGGGCGAGCCGTTTCAAGTAAGACTGTGAACTGTGCAGCATTACCATCAATCGCAAGGTAAGTCATGATTGGGGTAAGCAGCAGAGCAAAAATCATTAGACCTGCTTGGAAGGTGTCTGTCCAGCTAATTGCAAGGAAGCCGCCGATACACACATAACTGATGGTTGCAATTGCGCTAATCCAAAGTGCAGTGGTGTAGTTCCAACCAAAGATACTTTCAAATAGACGCGCGCCTGCGACCATACCTGAAGCACAGTAAATCGCGAAAAATACTAAAATAACGACAGCTGAGATCATACGCAAGATACGTTTGCGATCTGCGAAACGACCTGTGAAATAATCAGGCAGGGTGAGGGCATTGTTTTGGACTTCAGTATGCACACGTAAACGTCCTGCAACCAATAACCAGTTGAGCCATGCACCAACGATTAGACCTACGGCAATCCACGCTTCAGACAAACCAGACAAATAAATTGCACCCGGTAAGCCCATCAGTAACCAGCCACTCATGTCTGATGCACCTGCAGAAAGCGCAGTAACCACACTTCCTAAACTACGACCACCTAAGATGTAATCATCAAAGTTGTTTGTGGACTTGTACGCATACAAACCGATGCCAACCATGGCAATGATATAAACTAAAAATGTGACGAGGGTGGGGTTAATTTGACTCATAGGCATTCCTTGGCAAAATCCGACTTGGGAGATTTTTTAATCGCTTTGTTTGAGACGGCGATTCAAGCATAAAAATAAAATTACACTCTGTAACAGTTGTGAGGTGTTTTTGTATACTTTGTGTAATTATTAATTGTTTTTTAAAATTAAACAATAAGTTGTTGAAAATATGTTGTTTATTGGTCAATTATTATTCTTTTTTTATAGGATGGATGCAATTCTAAGCTTTTATTTCGTAAAATCAGCAGACTAGTTATAATTTTTGATTTTTTATTACTTACGCAAAATTACATTGCCTGCAGAATAGGCACATTTCCATATAAAATGTTTCATTTATGAAATGTATTTACAGCAATAAAATAGGTGAAAAAGACGAATATTTCACCATTAACCTAATTCGGTTAGAGCATTCTTGCTTTGAGAGCATTGGAAAACTTTTAAATTTCTAATTAGAAAGTAGGAAATAAATGGCATTTTCTGCGTGCTTTGGCGCAAGTGAAAAAAGAGTCGGCATAAATTAACTGCACATTTGGCAAAAATCTCTCCTGAAATTATGTAGGCCATTGCAGTGGCATGTGAACAATTGATCCAACCACCTGAAAGTTGGTCACACGCTTTTCCCTTGCATCTAACCATAGATGTCTATCAAGGTGTAGCGGGCACTTCAATTAATATAAATAGCAACGAAGTGCTGGCTGGCCAGTCTTGTATTGGAGCATCTATTCCATTTTTAAGGTAAATATGAGGTTATTCATCCAAATGACCTTGTCAATAAATCTCAATCGATTAATGATGTTTATCCAACGTTGCTGCGTTCTAGTCACTTATTAATGGTATTGCAGCCTTAAATACCAAATGTATTCAAGCCAATCAACAGGTATGCTTGGATATAGTCATGCGTAGTGTTGGCATTGTGACTTTATTTGATCGAATTTTAGGTCGTGAAATGGGTAAACAGTGTATTGCGGAAAAACAAAACAATTCAGCAAGTGGTATTGGAGAAAGGGTTGTTGACTTAATAACCCTTAGGTCACATTTTCTCATTTGAAACTTGGCTGCTGAGGTGACGCCTACGGTTGTACCTTTAGCATAATTTAGCTAGGACATTTATAACTATATATAGGTATAAAAGTAGTCAATGCGCTGCTTTTATACTTTTCAGCCGATACACGCTAACAAAAGGTAGCAGTTAGAACTACAATAAGCTTGAGTGAAGAACCATGATTAGATGTCTATGCTGAGTAAATTAAGCCAATTATTTAAATTAAAGAAAGATGAGCCAGAACAACTTTTTTTGCAGCAGCATCAGATTGAATATGATGATGAAAAAGGCTTTATCATTGAAGGTATTGTGCTAAATGCCATACATGCTGAACGCTTAACCTATTTTTCAAATCGTAGAATTAGTCAGTTTGATGACCTCAATGCACTTTTTTATAGTGCTATGTTAATCAATGAAAAGATCGACTTGGAAATTGCCAATGAGCGATTTGTTGTACGTTTAGGTAATAATCTAGAAAACTTAACTGAGTTAAAGCGAATGATTAAGCTACTCAATGACTATTATTACCAGTTTATACGTGACAAAAAATAAGTCTTTTAAAAGCCATAAATTTGAGTTGTAAAAAGGACTTAGCGCTAGATTGATGTTGTTCTTGTCGTGAAAAATAACATGCAGCGAGAGGACATCATGCTAGTATATGACGCATGTTTTTAAATGTTAAAGCCATGTCCATGTTCCAAGAAGAAATCTCCCAACTGAATGTGCAACAACTAAAAGCAGGCGAAAAACGTTGGCTGGGAAATTTGCTCGGCTCTTCAGCTGCATTATTCATTCAAACGTTAAGTACACAAAATAAAAAGCTCTTTGTGATTGTTGCAAAAAATAATCAACACTTAGCACAACTCGAAAGTGAATTTGAATTTTACGGTATTCGACCGACCATTTTTCCAGACTGGGAAATTCTGCCTTATGATCGTTTATCTCCTCATCAAGATATTGTATCTGAGCGTCTCGCAATTTTATGCAATATGCCGCAAACAGGCGTCTTACTGATTTCGGCTTCGACCTTGGCGCAGCGTGTAGCGCCGACTTCGTGGGTGTTGGGAGAACACTTTGATATTCACGTTGGTCAAAAGTTTGAATTGGAACAGCAAAAGAAGCGTTTGATTCAAGCAGGCTATCATTTGGTCGACACAGTATATGACCATGGTGAATTTGCGGTTCGTGGTAGCATTATGGACATCTATGCCTCAGGTCAAGCCGCACCAATTCGCATAGATTTGTTTGATGATGAAATTGAAACCCTCAAATTTTTTGATCCCGAAACACAGCGCACTACGCAAAACTTAAAACAATTTTCCGTATTACCGGCTAAAGAGTTTCCGTTGAAAGAGGCGCGCAGCATATTTCGTGATCGCTATGCAGAAATGTTTCCGACGGCAAATCCAAAGAAAAATCCAATTTATCAGGATGTGTTAGAAGGGATTGCCTCACCAGGGATTGAGTTCTATTTCCCACTCTTTTTCAGTGCAGCGCAGATGGAAACCCAAAGTACACTGCTTTCGTATTTACCAAGTCATTCCATTGTCATTACGGATAAGCAAGTTGATGATGGTTTAGATAGTTTTTGGAAAGAAATCGATCGACGTTATGAAGACCGCCGCCATAATATTGACCAGCCAATTTTAGCCCCTAACCAGCTCTTTATTTCGACCAATCAAGTTTTAGAACAGCTCAATACCTTTCCCCGCATTATTGCCTCAGTCGAGGCTTTTGATCTAAAAGCGGGTGTGACCAATTTAAACACTGAACTTCCACCACGTTTAGCGGTCGATCCTAAACATGAAAAGCCCTTTCATGCGGTTAAACAGTATATTGATGCTGCTAACCATCCAGTATTACTGGTTGCTGAAAGTGCGGGGCGTCGTGAAACTTTAAAAGATGCGTTACGCGCAACATTGGGAGAGATTCCTAATGTCGAGAATTTTGCTGAATTTCAAAAATCCTTGCATGCCATTGCAATTACCAGTGCGCCATTAGAGCGTGGCTTGGTATTAAAAGACAGCATTAGCATCATTTCTGAAAATCAGTTGTATGAGCATCGTGTTGTACAGCGTCGTCGTAAACGTCAGCAAGAGGTTTCCGAAGAGTTTCTCATCCGTAGTTTGACTGAACTGAGTATGGGTGCACCGGTGGTGCATATCGACTACGGTGTGGGCCGTTATGCGGGCTTAGTCACATTAAGTATTGATGATCAAGACTATGAGTTCTTGCAGCTCGATTATGCTGATGCCGCCAAAGTCTATGTTCCTGTCACCAATTTACATTTGATCAGCCGTTATAGTGGCGGCGACCCAGACTTAGCACCCCTGCATAAGCTAGGTACTGATGCTTGGAGCAAAGCAAAGCGTAAAGCGTTGGAGCAAATCCATGATGTAGCAGCGGAATTATTGCATATCCAAGCTCGTCGTCAAGCTAAACCAGGTTTTGGTTTTGAGTTGGATCAAGGTCAATATATGCAGTTTGCCAGTGGCTTTGCCTACGAGGAAACACTCGATCAAGCCAATGCGATTGAAGCGACTTTGTATGATATGCAATTGGCTAAACCGATGGATCGCTTGGTCTGTGGTGATGTGGGCTTTGGTAAAACCGAAGTTGCGATGCGCGCAGCATTTTTAGCGGTACAGAACAACAAACAAGTGGCTGTTTTGGTGCCGACGACGTTGCTGGCCCAACAGCATTATGAGTCTTTTAAAGACCGTTTTGCAGACTGGCCTATCCGCATCGAAGTTTTATCACGTTTTGGCAGCAGTAAATCACATACCAAAACGATTGAAGACTTAGCCGAGGGCAAAGTTGATATTGTGATTGGTACGCATAAAATTCTACAAGAAAGTGTCCAGTTTAAAGACTTAGGCTTGATGATTGTGGATGAAGAACATCGCTTCGGTGTACGTGATAAAGAGCGGATTAAAGCCATGCGTGCAGATGTAGACATGTTGACTCTGACTGCAACTCCAATTCCACGAACTTTAAATATGGCCTTTAGTGGTATGCGTGATTTATCAATTATTGCCACACCACCTGCACGACGTTTAGCGGTAAAAACTTTTGTGCAAGAACATACGGGTGATTCAGTTAAAGAAGCCATATTGCGTGAGTTACTGCGTGGTGGACAAGTTTATTTCCTACATAATGAAGTGGAAACGATTGAACGTGCAGCGGAGAGTCTTCGAGAACTGGTCCCTGAGGCACGTGTGGCTGTTGCACATGGTCAAATGCGTGAACGCGAGTTGGAACAAGTCATGCAGCAGTTCTACCATAAAGAATATAATGTGCTGGTTTGTTCAACCATTATTGAAACAGGGATTGACGTTCCGAATGCCAATACCATTTTAATTGAGCGGGCAGATAAGCTGGGTTTAGCGCAGTTGCATCAACTACGTGGGCGTGTAGGGCGCTCGCATCACCAAGCTTATGCCTATCTGTTGGTGCCATCCATCAAAGGGTTGAAAGGCGATGCTGAAAAACGTCTAGATGCGATTCAGCGGGCATCGACATTAGGTGCGGGTTTTATGTTGGCCACGGAAGACTTAGAAATTCGTGGAGCGGGTGAGCTACTCGGCGAGCAACAAAGTGGTTCAATGCAAGCCATTGGCTATAGCTTGTATATGGAGATGCTTGAAAAGGCGACCAAAGCCATTCAAAAGGGCAAAACCCCAAACTTCGATGCGCCACTCTCACTGACCGCAGAAATCAATTTACATATGCCGGCTTTGATTCCAGATGAATATTTGGGCGATGTCCATCAGCGTTTATTGTTCTATAAGCGCATTAGTAATACGGACAGTCAGGAAAAACTCGATAACATTCGTATGGAGTTGATTGATCGTTTTGGGATACCTCCACAGCCTGTGAAACAGCTTTTTGCTGTGCATCAGATGCGTTTGAAAGCAGAAACACTGGGCATTACCAAAGTCGATATTGCTGCCAATGGGGGTGCGATTGAATTTTCACCAGATACTCCTGTTCAGGCGATTAGTATTATTCAGATGATGCAAAAACACCCGACCTTTTTTAGGATGGAGGGTGGTCAGCGCTTAAAGGTCATGGTGATGCTAGAGGAATATGAAAAACGGATTCAATTTATCAATGACTTATTGGAAAGTTTATTGAAAGAATTGCATTAAAATTTAGGTTTAATTTGCTGTGATTTCATACAGATATCAGGTCTTTCTTGCGGACTTGCGTTATAAAAAGAAAGACTTGATTTTTTGATGAAATTTATTAAAGTAATAAATGTGATGTAGTTCAAAGTAAAACGTAGTTTATTTGTGTTGAAACACATTGCTTGCAATATTCACCTCTGATTGGATGTGATAGTATTAGCCATTATTCTAATTTGCATCATTTATAAAGATATGTTTAGTTTGCATCCACAACTTGCTCAAGATACGTTTTTTGTAGGCGACTTTCCACTTTCAACATGTCGCTTAATGAATGATATGCAATTCCCGTGGCTAATTTTAATTCCACGCGTGCCAGGCATCACTGAGTTATATGAACTAAGTCAAGCCGACCAAGAACAGTTTTTACGTGAGTCAAGCTGGTTATCAAGCCAATTGGCTCGTGTATTCCGTGCTGACAAAATGAATGTTGCTGCTTTAGGTAACATGGTTCCGCAGCTCCATTTTCACCATGTTGTACGTTATCAAAACGACGTCGCATGGCCAAAACCAGTTTGGGGTACACCCGCTGTTCCTTATAGCAATGAAGTACTTGCGCATATGCGTCAAACTTTAATGCTTGCACTACGTGGTCAAGGTGATATGCCATTCGATTGGCGTATGGACTAATACACGTGAGAAATCAAATCAGGGATGATTTGATCGTGCGCATAGTGGGGAACGAGCAGTGCCATTAGACGATTGGTTATCTAAAGAGCCCAAACAATTCGAGTATTTCCATCGTGTGATGGGATATGGCATGCTGTCTTTAATAACCATCGTCTATCATTATACGATGGCAGATACGCAATATCAGATTTACGTGCCGCTGCTGTTGCTCATTGTGTTATTGATCACACCGCCATTTTCCAGGTGGTTAGGTTATCGCTTCAATAATACGATGCGACGTGGTGTGATGTTTGTTATTGATATTGTCATTACAGCGATCATTTTAGCCGCTGTACATCTCAGTATCGTACTCACATTTTTAACCATTTTTGCTATGCTTTACACGGCTATTAGCAATAAAATTTCTTTTTTGATGGTGTCTTTGGCCAGCCTGATTGGGGTGGTTGTCTTTTATGTCTCGATTATCTTTGTCTTTGGTTTTGGTGAGTATTTCGAGGCCACCAGTACCGAACTGATCGTATTGGGCTTTTTGTGTCTCACCACTTATTTTGGTGTGGGTAGCTATTATCAGCGTAACCAAATGCAAGACATATATCGCCGCAAAAATCACTATTTCGATCAGATGAACCGTTATATGGAGTTTGCCAATCAGCTGAGTCGCTATGCACCTGTTCAGTTGTGGCAATCGATCATGAAAGGTGAGTCTGAAGCGAAAATTGAATACAAACGTAAAAAACTTACAGTTTTCTTTTCAGATATTCAGGGTTTCACCGAGCTTTCTGAAAGCTTAATTCCAGATGATTTAGCATTCCTACTTAATGATTATTTAAAACACATGACCGAAATTGCGAAGCAATATGAAGGTACTGTTGATAAATTCATGGGGGATGCAATTTTAGTGTTCTTTGGTGACCCTAATTCTGAAGGTGTAGAGCGTGATGCTCAAAACTGTTTGGAAATGGCTATGGCGATGCGTCAGCAAATGAAAATCCTGCGCGAGCGTTGGGTGAAAATGGGTTATCCGCCATTACATATTCGTATGGGAATTTCTACAGGGTATTGCCACGTAGGGAACTATGGCGCATCGCACCGTATGGCTTATACCATTGTTGGTCGTGATGCAAACCTTGCTGCACGCTTACAAAGTGCAGCGCAAGTGGATGAAATCTTAATTTCGGACGATACACATAATTTAGTAAAAAATGATTATCTTTGTGCACCGAAAGCGCCAATTTTCCTTAAGGGGATTAAAGGTGCTGTGAAGACGTGGCAAGTCGTTGAAAAATATACCTCGCAAAAATCAGATTATCAACGCTGGTTTGATTATGAATATAAAGGATTCCATTTACTGTTGAATTTAGATGAAGTGCAGAATTTTGAATATCCGCAGTTAATTCAAGTCTTAGAAAAAATGATTCAACGCATTCAAACCCAACAGAAGATGACCAACTCGCAAGGTATCGTCAAACTCAATCTTGAAGATGAAGTAATAGAGGCTGTTCAGAAAAATGAATATCATTAACTTGATGGTGTGAGATACAAAAGTAAGAGTCGTAAAAAAGCCACTACAATGAGTGGCTTTTTTACGCTTTGAAAATTAGTGATTTTCAGATGCGTGGTTAATCGTGTATTTAGGAATTTCAACTTCTAAGTCTTCATCCACTAACTTCACTTGGCAAGACAAGCGAGAGTCGGGTTCTAAGCCCCAAGCACGATCTAGTAAATCGGCTTCAACATCATTCATTTCTTCTAAGCTGTCGAAGCCTTTACGTACCACAACGTGACACGTTGTACATGCAGCGGACATATCGCACGCATGTTCAATCTTGATTCCATTTTTCAGTAAGCTTTCACATAGATTCGCATTCTGTTCAACTTCAAACTCAGCACCTTCTGGGCAGATTTGCGCATGTGGGAGAACTTTAATACGTGGCATAGTCTTTACCTATAAATTAGTTTGAGTTTGACCAGTCGTCGAGTTTTGTGCCTTTCAGCGCTGCATCGATATGCTGATTCATACGTGCTGCTGCAAAAGCATCACTGTGTATTTTAAGCTGTTCAACAGCAGATTCAATTGCTTTGATTTCTGTTGTTTCAAGTGTTGCTTCTAATGAAGTTTTGGCTGCATTTAATGCAACTTGTTGTTCATTCGTGAGCAGGTGAGCATCCACTTTTAGGGCTTGCTCTAAAGCTTCGAGTTCGCGTTTTGCTTCAACTTTAGTTTCTTGTAAGTGACGAAGATTTTTATCTTCTTCAGCAAACTTATAACCATCGAGCAGTAAGCGTTCCATGTCACTATCAGCCAAACCATATGATGGTTTGATGTCAATTTGTGCATGTACGCCAGAGGTTGTTTCTTTAGCTGAAACCGTCAGTAGGCCATCGGCATCCACTTGGAAGGTCACTTCAATACGTGCTTGACCCGCAGTCATTGGTGGAATGCCGCGAAGGACAAAACGACCTAAGCTACGGCAATGCTCAACCAAATCACGCTCACCTTGAACCACATGAATCAGCATCGCGGTTTGGCCATCTTGGTAGGTGGTGAACTCTTGACGACGTGCAACTGGAATTGCGGTATTACGTGAAATAAGACGCTCAACCAAGCCGCCCATGGTTTCTAGACCAAGAGAAAGCGGAGTTACATCAAGCAGTAATGCACCATCGGCTGTGTTTCCAATCAACTGATTGGCTGTAATTGATGCACCAATCGCAACAACTTCGTCAGGGTTGATGGTACACAATGGCTCTTGAGCAAAGACATCGCGTACAGCGTTTTGTACAGCATAAGAGCGAGTTGAGCCACCGACCAAAACCACGTTTTGAATGTCGCTGAGTTCAAGCTTCGCATCGCGGAGGACGCGTTTGCACACACTAATCGTTTTATCTAAAGCAACTTTGATAATGCTTTCAAATGTCGCACGATTAAGAATTAAGCTATGCTCTAGGACTTGTAAATGAACGCTTTCTGCGTCGGTTAAAGCTTCTTTGGCTTTACGTGCAGCAACTAAAACGTGTGCATATTCAGTGTCATTGAACTGATCAATGTTGAGTTCTTTTTTCGCCCATTTTACGATTAAACGGTCAAGATCATCACCACCTAATGCGGTATGTCCACCCGTCGCTAGCACTTCAAACACGCCTTGTGAAAAGCGTAAAATTGAAACGTCAAAAGTACCGCCACCCAAGTCATAAATCACATAGTTGTGATCATGTGCAAGATTGGTTTCTTGGTCGAGACCATATGCAACCGCAGCAGCAGTAGGCTCATTTAAAAGACGTAATACGTTTAAACCCGCAAGTTGTGCGGCATCACGTGTCGCTTGACGCTGAGCTTCATCGAAGTATGCAGGAACAGTAATCACTGCACCATTGACTTCATTTTTTAAGCTCGCTTCAGCACGATCTTTCAGTTGCTTTAAGATTTCAGCGGACACTTCGACAGGGGTTTTGCGGCCCTGAGCAGTTTCAAAAGCAGGCATTTGATTATCTTCACCCACTAAAGTGTAGGGGTGTTGAAACTTAATGTCGGCTTTAGAGCGCCCCATAAAACGCTTGACTGAAACGATGGTGTTTTTCGGATCGGCAGTCAAAAATGGTTTTGCTTCGTCGCCATATTGGGTTTGGTTTACACCATAATGCGCGATCGATGGGAGTAAGACACGACCTTGTTCATCATGCAAAACCTTTGCTTTGCCTGAAAGTACAGTTGCAACTAGAGAGTGAGTTGTACCTAAGTCGATACCAATGGCAATACGGTGTTCATGTGGCGCACTTGATTGTCCAGGTTCTGCAATTTGCAAGAGAGCCATGTGTTACATCCTTTGAGCGTCAAAAATTAAAAATAAGTTAAAATTCATCATCTAAATCAAAGCTATCGTCATCTTCAAAACGATCTTCAGCTTTATCTATGTCATGCATGACTTTTACAAAGAAGCGAAGTTTGCGGACATCATCACGTGCCTCAGCCCAATCTTGCTCTTCAAAATCAATTTTGAATTCGCGGACTAAACCATCAATCCATTGTTGAACGTCTAATTTGAGTGATTGTAATTCATCTGCTGAACGTGCTTCATCAAGTTGTTCACGGATTTCTAAGGCAGACTGGAGAAATTCAAAATCGTTGATGGATTGATCAAGATGATAATCTTGTTTTTTTAATCCTAATAAATATCCTGCACGGCTATCAACCTGAGATAAAACTTTAAATGCTTGATTGATCTCACTTGATTTTATGAGGGCTTGATCTTTATCGAGAGCTTTATCTGGGTGATATTGTTGCTGCAACTTTAAAAATTCTGATTTTAAGGTTGCTAAATCAATATCGAGTGCTACTGGGAGGTTAAACAACTCAAAATGATTCATAGGAGAGGGATTCCGCGCTAAATTGGGGGTCATTGCGAAAGCAAAAACACTCTATGTAAATGCAATTAAAACAGTGTGATACACACTGTTTTAATGTTGAAAAGCAAGTTAATGAACTGTTATACGGTGAAAGATTCACCACAGCCACATTCGCCTTTTTTGTTTGGGTTGTTAAACTCAAAGCCTTCGTTTAAGCCATTTTTCACGTAGTCCATCTCCATACCATCGAGATAAACCAAGCTTTTTGGGTCTACAAATACTTTCACCCCAAACTGCTCAAATGTGGTGTCATGTGCATCAATTGAATCGACAAATTCAAGCACATAAGCCAAACCAGAACAGCCTGAAGTTTTCACGCCAACGCGAATACCTTCACCCTTACCGCGATTTTTTAAATAATTGCTGATATGAGTTGCAGCATTTTCAGTTAAGTTGATCATGAAAACTCCCTAATCTTTCTTTAAAATGCGAAGCAATTAAGCTTTAGATTTTTTGCTGCGGTAGTCTTCAACAGCAGCTTTAATAGCATCTTCAGCCAGTACAGAACAGTGTACTTTTACTGGAGGAAGCGCAAGTTCAGTTGCGATATCAATGTTTTTGATCGCTTGAGCTTGATCTAAAGTTTTGCCTTTTAGCCATTCAGTCACTAAAGAGCTTGATGCAATAGCAGAGCCACAACCATAAGTTTTGAAACGTGCTTCTTCAATCACACCGTTGTCATCTACTTGGATCTGTAAACGCATAACGTCGCCACATGCAGGTGCTCCGACCATACCTGTACCTACGTTTTCAGCATTTTTGTCTAATACACCTACATTACGAGGGTTTTCGTAATGGTCAATTACTTTTTCGCTATAAGCCATGATGCGTCTCCAAACCTCGGGGTCAGCGTTAATATTAAATATGGGGTCAAAACTTGATTTTTCAATGAAGTCATCCAGTATGTGGATGACTTCAATGGGAAAAATTAGTGTTCAGCCCACTCAACTGTAGAAAGGTCGATACCGTCTTTGTACATGTCCCAAAGTGGAGAAAGTTCACGCAGTTTCTCGACCGCAGAACGCGTCACTGTAAGTACATGGTCAATGTCTGCTTCAGTGGTGTATTTACCAAAACTGAAACGAATTGAACTGTGCGCAAGTTCGTCAGACAAACCTAGTGCACGTAATACATAAGAAGGTTCTAATGTTGCTGAAGTACAAGCTGAACCCGAAGATACAGCCGCGTCTTTCAACGACATCATTAACGATTCACCTTCAACAAAGTTGAAACTTACGTTTAAGTAGTTCGCAACGTTTTGTGTTGGGTGGCCGTTTAAGAAAATTTGTTCTAAGTCTTGTAAGCCATTCCAAAGCTTGTCACGAAGTACGCGAATGCGTGCTTGTTCAGAAGCTAAGTTTTTACCTGCAAGTTCAAATGCTTCACCCATACCAACGATTTGGTGTGTTGCAAGTGTACCAGAACGCATACCGCGTTCATGACCGCCACCATGCATTTGCGCTTTTAAACGAACACGTGGAGTACGACGTACATAGAGTGCGCCAATACCTTTAGGGCCATAAATTTTATGAGCAGAGAAGCTCATAAGGTCAATTTTCATGGTTGAAAGGTCAATTTCAACTTTACCTGCAGCTTGCGCCGCATCGACATGGAAGAAGATCTTGTGTGCACGAGTAATTTCACCAATTGCCGCAACATCAGTCACAGAACCAATTTCGTTGTTTACCATCATAAGTGAAACAAGAATAGTGTCTGGACGAATAGCTGCTTCAACCATTTCAGGGGTAATTAAACCCGTGTTTGGAAGTGGCTCAAGGTAAGTGATTTCAAAACCTTCAGACTCAAGCTCACGGCAAGTGTCTAAAATAGCTTTGTGTTCAATTTTACTTGTAATAATGTGTTTGCCTTTAGACGCATAGAATTGTGCTACGCCTTTAAGAGCTAAGTTATCTGATTCAGTTGCACCTGAAGTCCAAACGATTTCACGTGGATCTGCTTTGATCAAGTTCGCAACTTGTTCACGTGCATATTCTACTTTTTCTTCTGCCTGCCAGCCGTAAGCATGAGAACGAGATGCTGGGTTGCCAAATGTGCCGTCAAATGTCAGACATTCCATCATGCGTTCAGCGACTTGCGGGTCTACAGGAGTTGTTGCTGCATAATCAAGATAAATTGGACGTTTCATGTCAAATACCTGTTACCGATAAAAGGGCTGAATCTGAAGGTGCTGTGTTTTGGCGAATGGCAACTTTTTGAACGTTGTCACGTGCTACAAGGTCAGCAAGAGTGATTTTAGCGAGATAGTCGGCAATGTGATGGGAGAGTTCTTGCCATAAATCGTGAGTTAAGCACATTGCGCCATTTTGGCAGTTGCCTTTATGGTCACAGCGAGTGGCATCAACTGTTTCATTTACAGCTTCAATAACTGCTAATACCGTGATTTCATCAGCGCGACGAGCTAAATGGTAACCACCGTTGGCACCACGAATACTAGAAACTAAGCCGTGGCGCTTTAATTTCGCAAATAACTGCTCAAGATAAGCAACAGAGATAGTTTGACGAGCTGCAATTTCTGCAAGCGTGATCGTTTGTTCAGTTGGCTGCAAAGCTAAATCAAGTAGAGCAGTCACTGCGTAGCGTCCGCGAGTTGTTAAGCGCATGATTCGATACACATGATTAGACTAGATGTGCCGATTTTAAGAATCCTGACTAAAATAGTCAAGTTTTTTTAATAGGGATTGTGCGTATTTAATTTGCTTGAAATATTATGTAGTTATGCAAGCCAAATATTATATACCAATAAGCTAATCAAAAGTATAGAAAACACAAAAAATGTGACATTTATACGTTTTTGACGTTGCTCGATACGGCGGATACGATTTTTGTATTGTTTCACTTCAACCTGTAGAGTGTTGATTTTAGAACGTTGTTCTTCAATCTTCTCTAAAAGTGGTGCAATGCGCTTTTTAGATGCAACCACATTTTGCGGATCAGTTGGTTCAGTTAACCAGTTTTTCCAATCGGCAAGAACTTTAGGTGCACTAAAATGTAAAATTAAATCTCGGAACTCATCTTTTAAGGTGATGTCACCATCAATACGCATGGTTTTAATACTACGACGGTTTCCAAAGACGAAAATTTTAATTAAATCCATCAATGTGGTGCGTACATCTAAGTCGACTGGTTTTTCGGGGGCTTTGGCGTCAAATAAAACACCTTGAGCGGTAAAGGTGATATAGAAGTCGAAATAAGGCAGGTAGCTATTTATTTTAATCGCAATATTTTGCTCAACAAACTTTTTACAGTGAAGTGCAACCACACGGTCGTGTTTTAAAATAAGAGAAAAGATCGTCTCAAGAACAATCATCACCATAGTGAGTAGCATATGTGTTTGATTGTGTTCTTTTTGAGAATCACTCATAAGTAGTAACCTAAATCCTGACCTGAAATGAGCATCCTGCTCGCAAAAACTTCAGACTTAAAAATAAAAATGTAATAAAGATGCTTTGTAGAACAGTTTTACAAATCGATCAAGTCTAATATTTGCTAGTATAGTGCAATCTATAAGATTTTTTGGATGTTTTTGCACATAAATCATGCAGGAGATGGTGCTAATGGAAAAAGCAGATATAGAGTTAGATGATATTTCGCAAGAAGATGAAACACTAAAAAAAACAAAAACTAAGCATCATTTTCACCGTAAAAATAGTTTGGATTTTAGAAAGTATACCAAGCAAATCTGGTTAGCCGGTTTGGGTGCTTTTTCACGTGCAGAGGAAGAGGGGAATAAATTATTTGACTCGTTGGTCCAAGTCGGCGAAGAGTTAGAATCTAAAACCACTGAGATTGCTGACCAAACGGTTGAAAAGGTATCTGAAAAAGCGCGTGAATCGGTGACGGATACTAAAGACAAGGTTGAGAAGATTGTAGATCGCGGGGTAAATCACTCTTTAAACCGGATTGGATTGGTCACGGTTAAAGATATTCAGCACTTAGAAAACCTGATTCTTCAACTTAATGATAAAATCGATGTTTTGATTGAAGAAAATAAGAAGTTAAACGAAAAAGTGAATAAAAAGTGATCTGGTTGTGCTTTTGTACCTTTTTCAACGTTTTTTTGTGATTTATTTTCCAAAAAAGCATATACAGAGTATTGCGTTTTCACCTAAAGCATTGCTATAAAGGCGTTACGGTAATTTATACTAAATTTTTGGACCTTAAATAAACGATATTAAGAGGACGCGATCCACATGAATAAATCAGAATTAATTGATGCAATTGCAGAGAAAGGGGGATTGTCTAAGACTGATGCTGGTAAGGCCTTAGACGCTACAATTGCTTCAATCACTGAAGCGCTTAAGTCTGGTGATACAGTTACACTGGTTGGTTTTGGTACTTTCAACGTGAAAGAACGTGCTGCACGTACTGGCCGTAACCCACAAACTGGTGCTACTTTAGAAATTAAAGCAAGCAAAGTACCAAGCTTCAAAGCTGGTAAAGGTTTAAAAGATTCTGTTGCTTAATCTTTTAAATAAATACTAAACGCGCCTTTTCGGCGCGTTTTTTATTAAACATTAGAAAATGTGTCGATAACACATTCATTCATTGCTGCTTTTCAGTTAAAATCTCGGGCAAATAAAATATTGGAATACTTATGGAATCTTTTCGTAAAGTTATTAAGGGTTGGTTGGGCAAGGCTTTGCTCATTTTGTTTTTGACCCCTTTAGCACTTGTAGGTATTGAAGGATATTTTAGTAGCGGATCAAAAGACGCTGTAAAATCAGTCAATGGCCAAGATATTTCTGAAAAGGAATTAGAGACCTTAACCGCTTCCTTTAAAGAACAATTCTTAGCTTATGCCAATGGTGATGAAACTTTACTCAATCAAAGCTTTATTAAAGATAAAGCGATGGACCAACTGATCGCAAATACTTTGTTATTGCAACAGGCTGAAAAGCTGGGCATTTCACTCAGTGATACTCAAATTGAACAGATGATTGCTCAACAGCCAAGTTTTCAAGAAAATGGAAAATTTTCAGAAACACGTTATTCAAGCTATTTACAATCTGTAGGTATGAGTAGTGATGCGCTCGTTGCAAACTTACGTCAAGACCATGCATTAAAAATGATGCGTTCGACTTTTGTTGATTATGCATTGGTGAGTAAACTAGATATTCAACAAATTGCTAACTTACAAACAGAACAGCGTACTGTGCAGTTTGCCAATGTAAATCTTGATGAATATAAAAAGAACGTTAAGGTTTCAGCACAAGAGATTGAAAACTATTACAAGCAACACCCAGCTATGTTTAAACAAGTGGCAAGTGTAGATGTTGACTATGTGTTGTTAACACCAGCCAATGTTCCTGCTGCTGCTTCACCTGTTACAGATGCGGAGTTGCAGCAAGCCTATACACAGTTTGTTGAAGCACAAAAAGATAATGTTGCACCTTTGGTTAAACATATTCTGATTACAACAGATGCACGTACAGATGCTGAAGCGAAAAAACGTGCAGAAGAAGTTGTTGCAAAAATTAAAGCAGGTACAAGTTTTGCAGCAGCTGCGGCTCAATATTCTGAAGATACTGCATCTAAAGCGAATGGTGGTGCTTTAGCAGTTTATAACAAAGGTACTTTTGGTGATGCTTTTGACCAAGCTGTAGCATCGCTTAAATCAGGTCAAGTGTCAGCGCCTGTAAAAACTGAATTTGGTTACCATGTCATTGAAACTGATGCGCCAGCTGTGAAGTTGCCATCTTTTGAAAATGAAAAAGCACGTTTGACTGCGGAAGTTCAAAAGAATAAAACAGCCAATGCATTCTCTGACACTGTAAACAGTTTAAATGAATTGGTTGTAGACTCAGATGCTTTAGATGTAGTATCCCAAGAGGTTAAAGGCGTGCATGTTCAAACTGTGAAAGGTATGACCTTATCTACACAGCATCCTGTATTAAGTAGTGCAGCCGTAAAAGTGAAACTGTTTAATGATGACGTTAAAAACGGTGATCGTAACGCGACCAGCAGCATTCAACTTCCAAATGGGGATGTAGTTTGGGCAAAAGTACGTGATTATCATGCGGCAGGTGTACAAACGCTTCAAGAAGCAACACCACGTGTGAAAGCAAAATTGGTTGAACAAAAAGCTTATGATGCTGCTAAAGCTAAAATTGCTCAAAGCTTAAAAGACTTTAAAACTCAACCAGCGGCATCAGTAGTTGCCAAGAGTGGTTTGACCTTTACTGCACCGCAAGTGTTTATTCGTTCACAAGGCTTACCACGTGCAGTTGAGCGTGCGGCATTTAGCCAAGCGGCACCAAAAGCAGGACAGTGGTCTGTAACAACAGCATTATTGCCAACAGAAATGGTGGTGGTCGCGGTATCAAACGTAAACAAGACGACGTCTAGTGCGTTGACAGATGAGCAGTTGGCTGAGCTTTCGAAGCTATATCAACAACTTCGTGGTCAGCAAGAAGCTGAAGATTATGTGCAATACTTAAAAGCACATGCGAAAATTAAATAATCGCATGCTATAAAAAAACCTGCATTCGTGCAGGTTTTTTTATGTGTGTAGATAAACAAATTTTATTTAAGGATAAACAAGCTTAGGCACGAATTTTGAGCTCATAACCTGAATATTTACGAATATTAATCACGCCTGTATCTAAAATCAGGTACTGACCTTTGATCCCTTGTAACTTGCCGCGAATCACGGGAGTTTTATCCAGATTGTGAGATTTAATTTTCTCAGGATATTGCTCAACTGGATAAATAAACTCGCGCGGCAGTTCGGTTTCCAAATACTCAACCGTTTCATTGAACTCAAGGTTTTGACTAAATTCCTCACGAATGGCTTGGATTTTAGGTGCAAATTCTTCGATGAGTTGTTCGCGAACTTCAATCAAGTCGAGTGGTTCTGCTTCGCCCTTGAGCAGTTTACGCCAATCAGTTTTGTCTGCCACTTTTGTCCCAAACATAATTTCGAGTTGGCCTGAAAGACGACGCGAACCGACTTTCATAATTGGAAGGGCTTGGGTTGCACCTTGATCGAGCCAACGGGTTGGCATTTGGCTAATCCGTGTAATTCCAACTTTTAGAGCACTTGAGTTGGCTAAATAAACAATATGTGGCTGGAAACAAACTTCATGCGCGAAGCTGTCTTCTCGGCAAGTGCCTAAGTGGTAGTGACAGGTTTCAGGTTTCATAATGCACATGTCACAAGAGGCTTTGGTTTTAAAGCACTTGAAGCAATGGCCTTGTGAAAACGATTTAGAAGTCTTCGCACCACATGAAACACAGAAGATTTTACCAGTCCATTCAATCTCGATTTCTTGACCCAAATTAAAAGGAAGGTCAACTTCTGAACGATCTAGGATAAATTTATATTCAACATTTGCCTTGTGTGTATGTTGATCAGTTACACTAAGGTCCTTAAGACCTGCATGCATTTTATGGCAAATGCCTTGAAGTTCCATACAGAATTACTCACTCAATATTAAGGATGCGGTTATGGCTGAACTGAACGTCATTACTTCTATGCTAGACGATTTATCTCAAGAACAGCCTATTTCAACTGCATTGTGCATTGGGCAGGATCTCAGCCCAAATCATCATAAATCTATTCAATGGCAATATTTTAGCGTATCTGACTTTTTAAGTCTGCCTTTTACCCAGCGCTATGATTTAGGTTTTGTGCTTTTTGACACGGCAGAAATGCAAAATATAAGCTCACAACAAAAATCACAACTGTTGGTGCGTTTAAGAGATTTGATGGCAAAGCGTATTGTGGTGGTGAGTCAATTGCAGGATGAACAACTACTTCGTGCTTTAGGTTTTACGCAGCTAATCGATAAAACGACGCATGGTAAAGACTTTGCTTTATGGCAATTTAATATTTTGACCTATAAGCATGTGCCTGATTGGTTTAATTCAAAGTTTTGGGCGAATCCTGAAAACTGGAATAAATTCCGTTGGTGATTTGACTGCGATCGTATTTTTTTATTCATAGCAAAAATTAACAATTTATCTCTATAGGGTTTTTTTAAACATCGTATGCTGTTTAAAAACCTAGATGGGATAAAGTGATGACGAACCTTAATAATATTATAGAAATTTTGGCAAAGCAGGCCATGGGCGGTCAGCAACAGTCAAACCAGCAAAGTGGTTTGGGTGGAATTTTGGGTTCGGTGCTTGGACAACTCGGAGCGGGTGGTACGAGCCAAACACAACAGGGTGGTCTGGGCGATATTTTAGGCTCGGTGTTGGGTGGTTTGACTGGTGGACAGTCACAGCAGGTGCCAAACTCGCAGAACTCAGGATTCGCAGGCGGTGGAAAAAGTTTATTGATTGCGGTATTGCCTTTGATTTTGGCATGGATTCAACAGCAAGGTGGTTTGCAGGCAGCTTTAGATAAACTCAAAGGGCAAGGTTTAAGCAGTCAGGTTGAGGACTGGGTTTCTACAGGACCAGGAGAAAACGCTAGTGTAAATCCAGAGCAAGTGCAAAACTTGTTTGATGATGCCGCGGTGGAGCAAGTTGCAGAGCAAGCGAATGCACCTAAACAAGATGTATATAGTGCTATTTCACAAGTATTACCGCAAATTATTGATTCACTCACCCCGCAAGCAGGACAAACCAACCCTCAAGAAGCCAACGCGGATATCCAACAGGTATTGAACTTGGTTTCGGGTTTTTTAAAACGCTAAATTCACAATAAAAAAGCCATCCTAGAATGGCTTCTTTATTACTTAAAATTCTAGATTAAAAAACACGCCGAAGCGTGTTTTTTAATTTTTAGGGGAGCGCTAACTTAGAAGTCGTAACGCATTCCTAGAGAAAGACCAAGACTGTTTTCACCCGCTACACCGCTTACGCTGTTTGTACGGCCTTCTTTCCAAGGGGTTAGGTTTGATTTGTCATCATTAATAACCGTTGCTAAGTTACCGTATAAACGAACTGCTTTGTCTAGGCGGTGCTCAAGGCCAACAGCGAGTAATGTTGAGTTTGCATCATCTGCATCGACATCACGGTAGAATACTTCACCGCGTACTAAAGTTTTTGGAGCAAACTTGTATTCACCCGCTACACCAAAGACTTGTGCATCAGGAGTAACTGTAGAGTTGTCATGTTGTAGGAATTGGTACATGCCACCTAAGTTAAAGTCAGGGGTGATTTTGTATGCGCCAGCGATACGGAAACCATCACGCTCACCGCTGGTTGCTTCTTCTTCATAGTGCTCGTATGCAGCAGCGAAGTCGACGTTACCTTCTTTATAGGTTAAAGCTAAGTCATAAGCTTTATCTTTGTCTTTAGCGCCATCTGGGCTATTCGCTTCATGTAAAGAAAGTGCACCTAATACATTGAAACCATTACCAAATTTAGGTGATTTATATTCGATAGTATTTGCATTACGCTCATCAAACTTCAAGTTACCTACACGTGTTACGTTACGTACGTCACCAACCATGTCACCAAAGAAGTTGATTGGACCACGTGCAGCCTTGAATGGGCTGTCAAAACGACCCACACGTGCTTGACCGAAGTTGCCTTTTAAGCCTACAAAAGTATCGCGTGTTGCAAACTCAAGGTCGCTATTTGATGAACCGCTTGCGAAATTGATTTCTTGTTCAATTTGGCCGAATACAGTCATGCCATTTTCAAGCTCTTGTTCAGCTTTGAAGCCTAAGCGTGAAGAGTTTGAAGAGATTCCAACTTCGTTATAGTCAGCGCCATCATCCAGATAGTCTAAAGAAACATGCGCACGGCCATAAATTTTTACGTCAGCAGCCATCGCTAAAGCTGGTGTAAGTAAAGTTGCCCCAACTGCTAATGCGCAAAGTGTTTTTTTCATGTGTAGCTCCAAGAAAGACTTTTTGTTGATTCGTCTATAAAAGGTTATTCAGTCGTCTTTTTATTCATCAGACTTCTGTCTCTTGGCGCTCATTATTGATTACAAATAAGTCATTAATATTAAGGGAATATTACAAAAATATTAAACAATCCAATGTCAAATGCATTTCCACGATAAATTGTTAAGGTAGATTTTGGAGACTTATATTATTGATTGTATTTATTTTTAGGCCTAAAAAAGGAGCCGAAGCTCCTTGATTGAATGGATGGAATTACAAAGCAGCACGAATTTTTTCTGCTTGTGCTTTGATTTTTTCTTGATCACCCATTTGCAACGCATGCTTACCTAGCTCATGTACCGAACTCGGAATGAGGTGGAAATGTACATGGGGAACGGTTTGCCCAGCAGCAGCTCCAGACAATTGCATGAGGACAATGCCTTGGGCATCCAAACCAACTTCAATGGCTTTTGCTACTTTTTGTACCACTTGAATGGTGTAGGCAGCAGCATCGGCAGGGAGGTCAAGTAAAGTCACCGCAGGTGTCTTAGGTATGACTAAAGTATGACCGTCTGCTTGAGGCATAATATCCATGAATGCAAGAACTTGGTCATCTTCATATACTTTAATGGCTGGAAGTTCACCACGTAAAATTCGTGCAAAAATGTTTTGCTCATCGTAAGCCATGTCTATTCCTTAAGTTTCGCTTAAACTGATTTACTTACAGTTTAATTCTTTTTGACGTTCTTTAATGGCGTCAAGACGTTGTTGCTCTTTTTCAGAGAATTTCGGTTTAGTGGTGTAGCAATTATCATTGCCAAATTTTGCTTTCGCTTCAGGGTCCTTAAAACAGAAACCTTTAGATGCATAAATGACATCATGATCATCTTTTAATTTTTGACACTCTTGCTCAGGTGATGCCGCAAAACTTTGCGCCCCGACTAATGTTGCAAGACTGGCAAAAACCGCTACAGTCAACTTTTTCATGAGAATTTCCTCAGTTTGTAACATTGTATGTAGTCACGCTATTACTTTATAGGGGTTTGTTCTGTTTATTCAATGGTGAGTTCTTACTCAATTGTAATTTTACTTCATATTTACTGCATATAATACATAAAATTTATATATATCAATAGCTTTTCAAATACCAGGTAGAAATGGATATTTAAGTTTTTATGTGATTTAGTCTATTTTTACAACTTTTCTTAGGCTCTAACACTTTTAAATTTCATTTAGGGGGCAGTACTTGGGTACGTCAGCATTTTTAACCTTTAATGTTCGCCTCATCTCAAATTCTATTTCAGGCATTTTTATACGATTAGCAATGATTTTTTAAGTTATTCATTTTTTTCTGAATTAAGTACTTATGCATCATTATCGGTTAATGATATTTGCTGTCTCAAATGGACTCTTTTGCATGCTTGTTTTAGACAGTCTAAAAGCTTTATTTATTACTATTTAATTATTGAATGCCTTGTGCTGGGGATTTACTTGAAATAAGTGGGTGGAAAATAAATTATGGAAATGTAATTTATTTTCTGTGGATTAGAGAATTATAGTCTTTAAGGGCTAAATATAAAATGATGAATAAAGCTTGATTTAAACTTAACTTAAGTTTAAATCATTATGCAGTTCGTTATGAAAGGATGAATTAAAATATGAATGGTTTAGGTCGAACATTTCTAATTTATGGCGCAAGTAGAGGCTTAGGCAAAGCGATTGTAAACTTAGTGCCTGAAGCTCAGGATAAAGTTTATGGTGTCTCTCGTTCTATTCCTAAAAATAATGCTCAATTGAATTGGATTTGTGCAGATTTATCTACTCCTGAAGAGGCGGTGGATAAAGTAAAAAAAGCAGTCAAAGATGAGAAAATAGATGTTCTTATTTATAATGTTGGAATCTGGGAAAATAATGCTTTTACAGAGAATTATAACTTTGAAGAGGTTTCATCTGCCGAGTTAAATACCATTCTAAATACAAACATTAATACCTGTATTCAGTCTCTTCAGTCCTTGATAGAAAATTTAAAGTTATCGGATAACGCTAAAGTCATATTGATTGGTTCTACATGGGGTGTAGATAATCATAATGGCAAAGAGTTGGTCTTTTCTGCAACGAAATATGCTTTGCGTGGAATTGCTCAATCATTACGGGAGATTTTGCGTAACGACCTGATTGGGGTGAGTGTTTTAAATCTAGGGTATTTGGCGACAGAATATGAAGCAGATGTTCCAACCGCAACTGTATTGGCAGAGACCAATCATGCTTTAATTCCTTTGTCCGATGTTATTTTAGCTATAAAATTTATCATCTCCACCAGTAATGCATCTTGTGTTAAAGAAATTCTCATGCCTGCAATGAAAGATGAAAATATTTAAATCGAGATGTTTCGCTGTAATTTTACATGGACGTATTTATCGGATAATTTTATTTTTCGATGCCATATTCGATTTAGGTGAAGCTACTTTGGTGTGAAAACTCATCCATCAATATATACGTTCCTGCAGCTCTTTGGTATTGGTCAATCAGCGGCACTAGTCTTTTAAAATGCTCCGTTTCGCAATGCGCATCTAGCGCAGCTCGATCAGGCCATTCTTCAATAAATATAAAATGCCCAGCATCTTTCTGATCAATAAATAGCTCATAGGATATACATCTTGGTTCAGCTTTTGTTTTTTCTACAAGTTCGCGATATAAAGGCATGACTCTATCAAGATGTTCTAGTTTAATAAAATCCTGAGCAATGACTTTGAGCATAAATTGTTTATCCTAATTTTAATTCGGTTTTTTATACACAAGTATATGTGCTGAATTAATTGAGTATACAGAGCTCTACTATAAAACTAATCAAACTCAAAACAATCTTTAGTCTTAATTCATTATAAAAGTGGGCAATAAAAATATTGACCTTGGACTAACTCCATAGTTTTAAATCAAAATAACTATACTGGAGAGCTGAGTATGCTAAGGCTATTAGAACAGACGCCGATTTTAGATTATTACCATCCATCGATTCAAAATTTGATTGAACAACGCAAATGGAGAGATCTTGATGAAGTTAATAAGGTGAGGAATATTTATAACTTTGTTCGTGATGAAGTTCAATTTGGCTATAACACGGGAGATACGATACAGGCATCTCAAGTCTTAAGCGACGGTTATGGTCAGTGTAATACCAAAGCAACGTTATTGACGGCGTTACTGCGAGCGGTGGGTGTAGCCACTCGGATACATGGGTTTACCATCGATAAAGCCTTACAAAAAGGCGCAATCAAAGGCATTTGGTATAAGTTATCGCCCAAGAATATTTTACATAGTTGGGTCGAAGTTCATGTGAATGGACAATGGTATATTTTGGAGGGTGTAATTCTTGATCGACTTTATCTAGAAAAATTACAAAGTATAAATAAGCATCAAGCAAAAACCTTTTGTGGTTTTGGGGTATTTACCGAGAATTTTGAAAATCCACCTATTGATTGGAATTTGAATGATACTTTTATCCAAGACAAGGGGATTAATCAAGATTTCGGTTTATTTGATAACCCAGATGATCTTTATAATATGCATCAACAAGAACTTAGTCCGATACAACGTATGGCTTTTAAATATGTAGTCAGACACTTAATGAATCAAAACGTCAATAAAATTAGAAATATACAAAAAGCCTCTTTATGAGGCTTTTTGTTCGGCCATCGGAATAGCTTAACTTATGATTAAAGTTAAAGTATGACTGACTATGATAAGCATTACTCTAAAGTAATTTTGCTCCATGACTCATATAGTTTAACTGCTGAAGAAAAATCGCTGTCTGCTTCAGATAAATCACTAGCAGTTTGAATTAAACTTTGAGCCAGTCCAATCACAGGTGCGGATAGTTTTGCTTCGCGGACTAAATCAACGGCAATGCCCGTATCTTTTGCTAATAGAGGGAGTGCAAAAGTAAGCGGGAAGCTGCGGTTGAGAATGCGCTGTGGTAAAACAGTTTCAGTTACGCCACTTTTACCACTAGACGCATTAATGCAATCTAATGCTTCGTTTAAGTTTACGCCATGGGCTTTTAGGGTGGTAAACCCTTCGGCAACAGCACAGAGGTTCACAGCCAAAAGCATATTGTTTACGGCTTTAACTGCAAAACCAGCACCCGATTCGCCCACGTGTTTAATCAGTTTACCAAACGCTTGAATAGCTGGTAGTGCGCGTTCAAAAGCTGCGGCATCACCACCGATCATAACCGTAAGGGTTGCATTATCAGCACCAATAGTTTGACCACTTATCGGTGCATCTAAAAAGTCCACACCGTGTTGTTTAAGTTGTTCAGCTACTTTTTTTGCAGAAGAGGGTACACCACTGGTGCAATCGACCCAAATGCTGCCCGATTTAAGCTCAACTTGTGCAAGTAAGTCTTCAATATCTTGACTGGTTGGAAGGCAAGAGAAGACTACATCGGCCTGAACTGCTTGCGCAAGTTCCACCGCCTGCGTGCCATAGGCTTCTGCATGTTGTTTTGCTTTATCAAAATTGCGATTCCATACCCACACGTGTTCAAAGTGTTTAGGTAAGTGTGATGCCATGCGATAACCCATGGCGCCTAGACCGATAAATGCAACTGACTGAATCATGTCAAACCTTAGTATTTAAATTTTACTTGAACGTTCACTTAACCACTGAGCCAGTTGTGGCCAAAATTCATCGGCACTACGCTTACTCGACATCAGTCCTAAATGTCCCCCTGGGATAAGAGTAAACGTGACATCGGTGCTACTTGTCAATTGGGTTAATGGCTGAGCTGCCTCTGCTGTAACAAGTTGGTCTGTTGTCCCCGCAGCCACAAGCAATGAGCACTGTATATTTTTTAAAGCTATGCTTTTCTCATTTAATGTGATTAGTCCAGTTTTGAGTGGATTACGTAGCCAAACATTAAAAAGCATGTCTTGATTGATGCCTCCGGGATAATCAATCATACGATTGAGAAATCCGCCGATGGTGGCATGCTCATACAAGGCTTCATGGTCATCTAAATTAAGCAGTAGGTTCTTATGACTTTGAAACCAGCCGATAGGATCAATGATTTTAAAACCAAAAGTATTTAACCCTCCAGAGGTATGAAGCAGACGCTTCGATATTTTGCCCTGATAAATTTGTTGTTGTAATGCTTTGCTTTTTGAAATGATTCGATTGAGATATTCAAAGAACTGGCCATTTCGCCCAGATTTATAACTGTCAATTGGACTCCCTAAAACCATTAAATTTTTCACAAAATTGGGTTGATGTAAGGCAGTATACAAGGTCACGAAAATGCCAGCCATACTCCAACCATGTAGAGAAATTTGCTCGCTATCACTATGTTTTAAGATGCTTTGTATACAGAGTGGAATATAATGATCAATAAACGTCAGAAAGTTGAAATGACGGTTATGAATATTTAATTTCCCCCAATCAATCACATATACGGCAAAGCCTTGCTGTTGGAAGTACTTCACCAGTGAGCGATAAGGATAAAGGTCGTAAATAGACATATTGATGGCTAGCGGGACCACAAAAACTAAGGGCTCTTTATACTTACGCACTTCAGGTGTGTAATAGCGAATTTGGGTTAGATCAAATGTTTCAATCACTTCATAAGGCGTGCTTTGTGACAAAATGAGTGACTTTCCATTAAAAATGCGCGTAGAAAGATTCTTTAATTTATTTTGATGTGTTGAAATTTTAGTTTTTAAAGAGTGCATATAGGTCTTAGATCTCAAATAAGCAGAAAGTTTGATCGAAGTCTAATCAATATTCGCGTATTTTGCCTTGACCTTAAATAGCCTAGACGCTCAAAATGTTGGCAATTCTTTACAAAGGCAGTCTGTCGACTGAACCAGAGCCATGAGCCTACAAGACGAATTTGAATACCAATTAGATACCTTAGCCATTCGTACTGGGCATACGCGTAGTTTCGAGGGAGAACATGGCGAACCTATCTTTCTAACTTCATCATTTGTCTATGAAAATGCAGCAGAGGCCGCAGCAAAATTTTCAGGTCAAGAGCCAGGGAACATCTACTCGCGTTTTACCAACCCAACTGTTGCAATGTTTGAAAAACGCCTTGCAGCTTTAGACGGTGCAGAACGGGCAGTGGCAACCAGTTCAGGTATGGCCGCAATTATGGCCGTGGCAATGTCATTTTTAAAACTAGGCGATCATGTGATTTGTTCACGTGCGGTATTTGGTTCGACCGTGTCTTTGTTTGAAAAATATGTGGCTAAGTTTGGTGTAACTGTCGACTTTGTTGATTTAACAGATTTAGATGCATGGAAAAATGCCATTAAGCCTGAAACTAAATTACTCTTTGTTGAGTCTCCATCGAATCCTTTGGCTGAAGTAGCAGACGTTCAAGCACTTGCTGATATCGCACATGCCAATGGCGCACTTTTAGCGATTGATAATAGCTTCTGCACACCAGTATTACAGCGCCCAATTGAGTTTGGTGCGGACTTGGTGATTTATTCAGCGACGAAGTATTTGGACGGTCAAGGTCGTGCTCTTGGTGGTGCAGTAGTGGGTAGTCATAAACTACTCGAAGAAGTGTTTGGTTATGTGCGTACTACAGGGCCTTCAATGAGTCCTTTCAATGCATGGGTATTCTTAAAAGGCTTAGAGACTTTACGTTTACGTATGCGCGAGCATTCAGCAAGTGCGCAGAAACTGGCAGAATTCTTAAATACACACCCGAAAGTCGAAAAAGTGTATTACGCTGGTTTACCAGAGCATATTGGGCATGAGCTTGCAGCGAAGCAACAAACAGGCTTTGGTGGGATCGTTTCTTTTGAAGTGAAAGGCGAGCGCGAAGGGGCATGGACTGTTATTGACAATACTCAGTTTATTTCAATTACGGGTAACTTGGGCGATGCCAAATCGACTATTACCCATCCTGCAACGACTACCCATGGCAAACTTTCACCAGAAGCGAAACAAGCCGCAGGAATTCGTGAAGGTTTAATTCGTGTTTCTGTTGGTTTGGAAGATATTGATGATATTATTCGCGATATCACACGTGGTTTAGACTTAATCTAATTTTTTAAATTTTATGTTCGGAGATTTTAATGAACATTAATATGTTAATGCAGCAAGCTCAACGCATGCAAAAAGACATGGAAGGCAACATTAAAAAAGCCAAAGAAGAACTTGCACAAACTGAAGTGCATGCTGAAGCTGGTGGTGGTTTGGTTAAAGTGACGATGACTTGCCGTAATGTGGTAAAACGTATCGAAATCAATCCTGAATTATTGCAAGATGATGCAGATATGATTGAAGACTTAATTGCTGCGGCAATGAATGATGCTGCACGTCAAGCAGAAGCAATCACTGAAGAGCGTATGAAAGCTGCGAACTCAGGTGCAGGCTTACCACCGGGTCTTGCAGGTTTATTCTAATTAAGGAATACGTATAGTGTTTAGCGATCGTTTTGATCAATTGGTACAAGCCTTACGTATTTTGCCAAGTGTTGGGCCGAAATCAGCTCAGCGCATGGCGCTTCATCTGATTATGAAAAATCGTGAAGGGGCTGTGGGTCTTGCACATGCTTTAAACGAAGCCACCAGCTATATTCACGAATGCAGTTTGTGTCACTCACTGACCGAAAACGAAGTTTGTGATATTTGTGTCTCGCATGAACGTGACGATCAACTACTTTGTGTGGTTGAGTCTCCAGCAGATGTAATGGCGATTGAGCAAAGTGGCAGTTTCCGCGGTAAATACCATGTATTGGGTGGGCATTTATCTCCACTTGATGGTGTTGGGCCTGAAGAGATCGGTATTCCTTATCTGATCCAGCGTTTAGGCGATGGTAAAGTAACAGAAGTGATTTTGGCGACCAATGCAACGGTAGAGGGTCAGGCCACAGCGCACTATTTGGTTGAGGCAACGAAACATTTACCGATCCAAATGACGCGTATTGCACAAGGCGTACCACAGGGTGGCGAACTTGAATATGTCGATAGTCATACCTTAAGCCAAGCTGTACATAACAGAATGCGAATGAAATAAGTATTTCGATACTTGTTTCATTTTTTAGTTGAGCTACAAGATTGCAATCTTGAGTAAGATAAAAAAAATATTAATTTGAATCTGGTTGTATAAAAAAATCACAAAAAACGGCAAATAATTAAAAAACCCTTAGAAATCTTGATAGCTAAATGATCTTATTCAGGTAAGATAGCCCAAAGAGCATCTAGCATTAGACGCAGTAGGATATGTTTCAGTTTATTCAGCAGCAGCAAGACTTAACTCCAGTCTTAGAAAAAATGGATCGTAACGAAGTCTATGGACTCGATACAGAATTCATCAAAGTCGACACCTTATGGCCGAAGTTAGGCGTATTTCAAATCAATGTCGAAAACAATGTCTATTTACTCGATGGTACGACACTCGATTTATCTGAATTTTGGAATAAACTTTTTCGCGCACAGCAAAATGTCTTTCATGCATGTAGCGAAGATATCGACCTGATTTATCACTATGCACAGCATAAAACCTTAAACAATGTATTTGATACCCAAGTGGGCATGTCTTTCTTAGGACATGGTCTACAAGTGAGCTATCAAAATGCCCTGAAACAAATGTTGGATGTCGATATCGACAAAGGGGAAACGCGCTCTAACTGGTTGGCGCGTCCATTAAGCCCTGCACAATTGAGCTATGCGGCAAACGATGTGCTGTACTTGATGAATCTCTCAGAAAAAGTTAAACAAGAACTAGATTCAAAGTCACTCTTACATTTTGCACTTGAAGACTGTCAGCATCTGACGCAAGAAATCGCGACAGAAACGCCTTTGCATTTACTCTATCAAGATATTGGTAACTATCGACATTCACGTCGTCAGTTAATGCAGTTACAGCAGTTGGCTGTATGGCGTGAACAGATGGTGAAAGCTTTAAATACACCACGTAGTTTCATTTTGAAAAACTCAAGCATGATTGATTTGGTTGAGAAAAATCCGAAAAATGCTTTTCAGTTATCGGGTGTAAAAGACATACGTCAAAACGTTGTCCGCGAGCATGGCAAAACCATTTTAGATTTGGTGAAGTTCTTGCCTGAGCAAGCAGATTGGCCGTTACGCATGGCACGTCCCATCCGTCATTCTTCAAAAGATGTGGGGGAGAAGATTGATCACTTAATTCAAAATGTGGTCAATGAAACCAGCATTCCTAAAGAAGTGTTGATGCGCAAAAAGTGGATGAACGCGCTGCATCAACATGTGGTTTTTCATAATGATGAGCAAGACTTGCCTGATTATTTATTAGGTTGGCGCTATGATTTGTTAACCCAACCTTTAATTGAACTCCTACGCCGTGATGAAAGCTATCTTTCGACGCAAATGAAAGTCATGGATTAATAATTAGTCAATTGGTCTGAAGTTTGAATATTTATACAAAATCACGACTGATGCGTTAATCATGACTAATGTCAGCTGCTTTTATTTGATGTATCCTGTGGCTTGAGTTATTTGAGTGCTGTTTTAGATATGCAATGTTCTATTTATAAATCAAGCAAAAAAGATGAAATGTATCTTTATATCGCTTGCCCAACTGAAGCTGATCAAGCTGCTGAAGATTTTAGCCCATTGAATGTTTTACCTGAAGCTGTTCGTGTTGCATTTGGTCGAGCGACTTTTGTGATGTCATTAGAGCTGAGTGAAGCACGTAAATTGGCCCGTGTAAATGTATTGCATGTCATGGATTCGATTCAAACTCAAGGCTTCTTTCTACAAATGCCGCCAGAAGGATTAATCAATCCGAACGCTGCGGCACCAGAAGGCCTTCGTGGCGCATAAAGCATAATTCAGGAGTTGCACCGTGGATAGTTTTCTTTCAATGCTCGATTCAATTCCTGAAGACAGTATTGCTGTCACAGTTTACCTTTTGGGCAGTTTGCTGATTTTGTGGTGTTGGTATTCCATTGCCACACGCCTGCCGAAGCTGTTGGGTGGCATCACATGGATGATGATCTTTGCCATTTTATTGACGCCAACGGTTTCCGAAGGGCCAAATTCATCGATTGCACCGGCTATTTTTGGCTTGCTTTTCGGTGTGTTAACTAAAGAATCAGCACTCATTTGGTCAAATTTGTCACTGATTCTTTTTGTCATGGGTGTGGGGCTTGTGATCGGTTTCTTTTGGTCAAAATATGTGGCTAATAAAACCAAAGTAGTTGTCAGTAACAATCATTCACCGCTGTAATTAATAAAAATAAGGTTTAATCATGTCTGTTGAAACACAACAATTTACGGGTACAGATCAGTACATCGCTACCGATAGTTTAAAACTTGCTGTAAAAGCTGCACGTAGCTTACAAAAGCCTTTATTGGTCAAAGGTGAGCCAGGTACGGGCAAAACTTTACTGGCTGAACAAGTGGCTGAGAGCTTAGGCTTAAAATTATTGACTTGGCACATCAAGTCAACCACAAAAGCTCAGCAAGGTTTATATGAGTATGATGCGGTTTCGCGTCTACGTGACAGTCAATTGGGTGACGACCGTGTTTATGACATTAAAAACTATATTAAACCGGGTAAATTGTGGGAAGCGTTCACCAGTGAAGAACGTTGTGTTTTATTGATTGATGAAATTGATAAGGCGGACATTGAGTTTCCAAACGACTTGTTGCATGAACTAGACAAGATGTCTTTCTATGTATATGAGACGGGCGAAACCATTACTGCATCACAACGTCCTATTGTGATTATTACTTCAAATAATGAAAAAGAACTTCCAGATGCATTCTTGCGTCGTTGTTTCTTCCACTATATTGAATTTCCAGACGACGCAACCATGCGTGAAATTATTGACGTTCATTTCCCGCAAATTTCAACGGCATTGGTTAATGAAGCATTACAAGTTTTCTTCAAATTACGTCAAGTTCCGGGTCTAAAAAAACCACCATCAACCTCTGAATTGATTGACTGGTTAAGCTTGCTGATGGCTGATGATATGCCAGAAGATGTACTGCGTAATCATGATAAGTCTAAAGCCATTCCACCTTTATATGGCGCACTCATTAAAAACGAACAAGATGTACAGTTGCTTGAACGTTTAGCCTTTATGTCGCGTCGCTAAAGGAGAAACACGCATGTTTGTGCGCTTGTTTTATACCTTACGCAAATACGGTGTTCCCGTCTCGACGCGTGAACTGATCGACCTGAATGAAGCTGTTGCTTCAGGCTTGGTCTTTGCCGATCAAGAAGAGTTCTATCAACTCGCCAAAACCATTATGGTGAAAGATGAACGCTTCTTTGACAAATTTGACCGAGGTATGAAGGACTATTTTGATGGCATTTCAACTTTTGATTTGGATGATCTACTCAATAAAGTTCAAAAGTTACCAAAAGACTGGTTCGATTTAGAACTCTTAGAAAAGCATCTAACTCCTGAGCAGCGTGAAGAATTAAAGAAAGCTGGTTCATTAGAAGAACTCATGAAAATGCTGGAAGAACGCTTACGCGAACAGCACAAGAAACATCAGGGTGGAAACAAGATGATCGGCACTGGAGGAACGTCTCCATTTGGTGCTTATGGTGATCATCCTGAAGGGGTGCGTATTGGTGGGCCGGGACGTAAACGTTCTGCTGTAAAAGTTTGGGAACAACGTAAATATCAGAATTTGGATGATGATCAAATTCTCGGAACCCGCCAAATGCAAATGGCATTGCGTCGTTTACGTAAATTTGCCAGACAAGGTGCGGCTGAAGAGTTAGACATCGACGGTACAATTCGTGAAACCGCGAAGCAAGGCATACTCGATGTGCAGCTCGTGCCTGAGCGTCGTAATCGTATTAAGGTGCTGATGTTGTTTGATGTGGGTGGATCGATGGATTCACACATTGCGCAATGCGAAAAACTGTTTAGTGCGGCGAAAACTGAGTTTAAAACCTTAGAGTATTTCTATTTTCATAACTGTTTATATGACTATGTTTGGAAAGACAATGTGCGTCGCTCAAGCACCCGTATGAATACATGGGATTTATTCAATACCTATGGACGCGACTATCGTGTAATTGTGGTTGGGGATGCCTCTATGGCACCTTATGAGCTCAATTCTGTGGGTGGTTCGGTTGAATATATGAATGATGAAGCAGGCAATGTTTGGCTGCAGCGGTTACGCAATCATTTTGAAAAAACAGCATGGTTGAACCCGGAAGAAGATCGTTATTGGCATTACACCCATACGATTGGTTTGATTAAGCAAATTTTTGAAGACCATATGTACCCAATGACCCTCAAAGGCGTTGAGGATATGACCAAGTATTTAGCACGATAAAGCTGGAAAGAAAGCATATTTAAAGAATAAGGATCATAAAAAATGGATCATCAAATTAATGGTATTGCTTTGCCGAATGATGCGGGCTTTTTTGGGAACTATGGTGGTCAGTTTATCCCACCTCACTTAAAAGCGGCAATGGATGACATTAAAGTCGCTTACGAGCAAATTCGTGTAACAGAAGAATTTCAAACTGAACTTGCTGAACTGTTTGCGCACTATGTTGGTCGTCCAAGTCCGTTGTTTTATGCAAAAAGGTTATCTGAACAGTTGGGCGGGGCGCAGATCTATCTAAAACGTGAAGACTTAAACCACACAGGCGCACATAAAATTAATCACTGTTTGGGTGAGGCGCTGCTTGCAAAATATATGGGTAAAACCAAAGTTATTGCAGAAACGGGTGCAGGCCAACACGGCGTTGCATTAGCAACAGCTTGTGCTTTGGTGGGGATTCCATGTGAAATTCATATGGGGCAGGTGGATATTGAAAAAGAACATCCCAATGTCGTCAAAATGAAAATCCTTGGAGCAAAACTCATTTCAGTGACACGTGGTACTGCAACGTTGAAAGATGCTGTGGACAGTGCTTTTGAAGAGTATTTGAAAGATCCAACCAATTATATCTATGCTATTGGTTCGGTTGTTGGGCCACATCCATTTCCAATGATGGTGCGCGACTTCCAGTCGATTATTGGTAAAGAAATTAAAGAACAAACCCATGAGCGCTTTGGTGCGAACCCAGATTATGTGGTTGCATGTGTGGGTGGTGGTTCAAATGCTATGGGTGCTTTCACTGCATTTTTAAACGATGCAGATGTGAAACTAATTGGTGTAGAGCCTGCTGGTCATGGTTTAGATACCGACATGCACTCGGCAACGTTAACCTTAGGCAAACCAAGTCAAATTCATGGTATGGCCTGTTATGTACTTGAAAATGATCAAGGTGAACCGTTACCAGTACACTCGATTGCTTCAGGTCTAGATTATCCTGGCGTCGGGCCTCAGCACAGTCTGCTGAAAGATTTAGGTCGTGTTGAATATACCACAGCGACTGATCAAGAGTGCTTGGATGCATTTATGCGGTTGTCACGTGTTGAAGGGATTGTACCGGCACTTGAAAGCTCGCATGCCGTGGCATGGGTGCTTCGTGAAGCTCCACAGTTGGCCAAAGATATTAAAATTGTGGTGAATGTATCTGGACGTGGCGACAAAGATGCAGACTATGTCGCTGCAAAATTAGGTCTGAATTAAATTTTAAGCCTCTCATATTTATATAAAAAATCCCTGCTTAGTGCAGGGATTTTTATATGGTTTCGGCTTTATTTTTTTATCATTAGTAGCCAATGCTTAGTATATGTTCATGATTAAACACCTAAACATTAAAACTTAACCTGAAATATACTGTTGTAGTTGCTCAATCAGTTTCTTTTGATCATCCATTGCCGCTTTCACCAAATCACCAATAGAAATGAGTCCCAATAATTTATCTTGTTCAACCACGGGCAAGTGACGTAGATGGCGATCTGTCATAAGGTCTAAACATTCTTCAACCGTAACTGCTGTTGTGACCGTCAGTACTTTTGCTGTCATAATTTCATTGACTGTGGTTTGCTTTGAAGTACGTTCCATCAACATGACTTTGCGCATATAGTCACGTTCGGACAATATACCTACAACGCGTTCTTCTTGTGTGACCACAAGTGCACCAATGCCTTTATCTGCCATAAGTGAAATTGCTTCAAGAACCGTGGCTTCAGGGCTGATGGTGTAGATTGCTTGATGTACTTTATCTTTTAATACTTGAGCAACATTGGTCATAGGGCATATCCTCGGTTGTGGTTATTGTTTTATATTTAAATTAGCGCGATTTAAAAAAAAAGCAAATACTTTACAGTCATAGCTCTCAATAAAATAATAAGTTAATTGAGCTTCATTGTTCTCAATGAGCTTTAAACTGGCGCTAGAATACGGTCATTGAAGAAAAAGTGACGCATTTGAGACGTACTGAGCTTCATACGCTTTGTGCCATTACATAGCGCAGGGGTGACTTTTAAGCGTGACAGAGTAGGCAGTAATGCGCTTTGGAAATCCTGCGGTGTGATTTTTTTAGGAATATAGTTTGGCCAGTGCAATTGAGCATATTGATGTGCGTGTAAACCATTGAGCCAAAAGGGGAAAACATAGTCATCGTGATCTGAGGTCATCGCCCAGCCTTGCTGTTCAGCGTTGTAAAGCCCCCAAAGAATACCGCAGTACATCATGCCTCTTAGAATATTGATTTTTAAATATAAATGATTTGAAATCGGTTGTAGTTTCAAAATTTTGTACATAGCGTTATGTCATTAAGGAACATGACGCTATTTTAAATAATTAAGATGAAAGTTCAGTGTAAGCTTTGCATAACTATGTAAATAAATATGTCATATCAAAATATTAGGCTCAAAAAAAACGCCACCTAGGTGACGTTTTATTATGCTTTCATGGTGGCAAGCTGTTGCCAGTATTGTGCTTTAAGCGAGTCGCGCTCTACGCGGAAACCTTGATAATAAAGTTCTGCTAAAAACAGTGCCGCTTTACCGTGGCCTGCGCGTGCAACGCTTTCTAACTGTTGTACCGCATCTACGAAGTTCATTTGTGATTGAATGGTGTTTACTGCATCCGCATACGCATGTTCTAGGTCATGATGAGAGATTTGTTGAATCATATTAAGCTCCTTATTCTAATTATGATCACTTAAAGGTAATTTTACCTTTAGATATAAATATCATGCTAATATTAAATATTTATTACAAATTGCTGGAATTGTCAAATATATTGTCGAGTATTCTTCATCTTATTTTGTTTACATGATTAAACAATGAACAATCAAAAGATTGAATATGATAATAAAACAGGAAACTGTATTTTATAAGGAGAATAACATGACAAATACATTAGACGGTTTTGATTTTGATATGCCTCCAACTGTTTCTCAAATTGTAGCGTTGGCGCAATATCACCGAACACTATTAGATGAAGCAGTTTTCCATCAAGAAATTCATCTTGGGGATTTTTGTTTGGCACAACGTAAACGAGTTTATGATTTCACACGTCAGCTTGATGAAAATCAACGGGTTGATTTTTATGAAACATACAATGGGGAGCTAAGACGTATTGCAGATGACGATCCTGCACACCCTGCAGATGCAGAAAATGGTGTTGGGGCTTTCGCCATTATGATTGCATTGGGGGTAATTGCCTTGGTGCTCTATTTTGCAGTTATTCGTAGCATTGTTGGTTAGACTTTTGCTTTACAAACAATCTGACTTGCTGAAATTATGTCCTCTTTAGCATTAATGGGGGCATTTTTCAGCATTTCAACTTGTGATTATGCAATTCGCTACTTACACTAGTTTCACTAGAGGTAGGTTATGCACATTGCGATCCAAAAAATTCTTAAATTAAAATCACAGATTACACTTGTACAAATTTATAATGGTTTGATGGCGTCGATCATTATGCTCATTGTCGTTTTATCGAGTATTGCTTTATCTCGCCCCATTTCTCCAAGCCAATTTGAAAATGTAAGTCGCTTATCTCATCAAGCGACTTTCCCAGAAACACAAGAGATGGCTCAAGATCTGGTTTTGGAAAACCAGATTTCCTATATTGATTACTTTAGATTAATGCAGGCTCAGCAGTTTGAGCAGAATCGGGCGAAGCAGCTTCCGGCATTGGCTCCGGAGGTTCAATAATCGCAGGAATTTGATCAGGATGAGGTATGCTTTGCTTAATATTCGGGTCAAGATTCAATTCTAAAATATGTCGAAGTTGCTCTTTATCTAACGCATTACTGACAATCACGAGGGTAAGACTTTCAGGGTGAATGTGTTTACGTATTGCATTTTGGACATCTAAAGGCGTGATCGCAGCTAAACGTTTTGGGTAGTCGGCTAAATAATTCGCATCTTGTTGATAAAACCCTATAGAGCCAAGTTGTGCGTTGATGTTTGCATTGCTGCTATAGCTGTTAGGTAGGCTGCGTAACATACCGGCTTTAGTTTCTTCTAACTGCTGTGCATCAATTGGTTGATGGACAAAGTCAACTAGGGCTTTATGCGCCACTTGTATGCTGTCCATGAGCTGATCTTGCTGGGTTGAATAACTTAGACTAAAACTTCCAGCCGCTTGGCTAAATGTAAAAGCACTGTTTGCTCCATAGGTGTATCCACGCTTAACGCGTAGTTCTTTCATTAAAATGGAGCTAAATCCACCCCCACCCAACATACGGTTAGCCAGTTCGAGCGCTAAACGATCCGGATCATCCCTCGTGGTTGATAGGTGTCCCATGGTGACGTGGGCTTGAGTTGAATTAAACACAATATGTTGAATATCAAAGTTAGGTTTATCTTGTGGGACAGCAAGTGGCTTTGCTGCTTCACCTTGTGGAAGTGCTACACTTATTCGTTCAGCCAGTTTCTGCGCTTGTTTCACACTGAGTTGGCCTGTCAGTGCAATATTCATATTTTGACTAACCAGAAATTCATCTCTGAATTTTTTTAAGTGCTGAGTCGTAATTTTTTTAATACTGCCATTGGTGCCTGTAATCGGTTCCGCATAAGGGTGTGAACCGTAGAGCGCACGATAGAAACGAATGCTCATCAATCGACTCGGGCTTTCTTTTAGTTGCTTCTGACCTACTTGGGTATTGCTTACCATCAAACTAATACTGTTATTTTTAAAAGTAGAGTCTTTTAATACTTCAAGCATCGTACTCACCGCAGCATCTAGTTTTTTAGGGTCAGACAGGGAACGTAGTCGAACCACAAACATGTCGCGGTGTGCAGCTACACTAAATCGTGCCCCGACTTGTTCAAAGGCATTCGCGATTTCAACTGCATCATGTTGCGTAGTGCCTTCGTCGATGAGTTGTGCTGCCATATTGGCAACGCCATATAGGCCTTTTTCTACTTCTGCATCTCTTGCGGAGCCTGCATTAAAGGTAAGTTGAATATCCACCATGGGTAAGGCGGGTGACTCAACAAATAGACTTCGAACTTTGTATTTGTTCTTAAGTTCATGTACATGTGGTGCTGTATAAAGGTCGCTGGTTTGAACTTGTTTTAAGCTTTGTAGAGAAGCAATAGACTGTAATGTACGTGGGTCATCATTGCTAATACTACTTGTACTTACATCTGCAATTACATTGGTAGTGCAAAAGATAGACAAGGTAATAAATAACAGGTGAAAGATGGTCTTTTGATTTTTCATTATTTTGTGGCCTTCTTTTCTGGTTGAAGGTACAACGTACTTAAGTTATCTCTGATAAAAGCAGTTTGAGCAACGTGTTGAATATCTTCAGGTGTAACCGCTTCAAAATGCTGTGGAAGCTGATCCATTAGCCGATAATTCAAACCATTCACGGCTAAGTTTCCAATCATCTTTGCTTGCCCGACTATGTCATCTTGACCATAAATTAAGTTTGCAACAAAGCGTGTGCTAATCCGTTCAAGCTCTTGTGGTTGAACAAGTTCTGTTTTGAGTCGCTCAATTTCATATTCAATGGCTTTTTGTAGCTCAGGAAGTTCCACGCCAGTGACTGGAAGTGCTGAGATACTAAATAGACTGTCTCCACGGTTATAAGGGTCATAACTGACACTCAGTGCGGTCGCTAATTTTTTGTCGCGTACAAGGCGCTGTTGTAATCGAGAGCTGATCCCGCTATCTAATAAGCTTCGAATAAGTGTGAGTGCATAAACATCTTCTGGATTGCTTGCTGTTGCAAGCGATTTCACATTCCAAGCCATATATAAATTTGGCACCTCAACATTGGTATTTTGCTCCATGTGACGGTAACCAATGTTCTCAAACTCAGTCACATCATTGCGTACAGGTGTTGGATGACTTTTGATGTCGCCAAAGTATTTTTGAACTTGTCTGAGGGCGGATTCTGCATTGACATCACCCACAATCACCAAGATCGCATTGTTTGGGCTATACCATTTTTGATACCACTGTTTCACGTCATCTAGACTTATATTTTGCAAGTGTTTCATGTGGCCAATGACGGGTTGACGATAGTGACTTGTGGGATACGAAATCCATTTGAAACGTTCGAAAGCGAGTGAACGTGGGTTGTCATCGGTACGCAGGCGTCTCTCCTCCATCACCACTTTAATTTCAGGGTCAAAGTCTTGCTTACGTAGTAAGAGATTGCGCATACGATCGGCTTCAAGCTCTAGAGCCATCGGGAAGTAAGTTTTAGGATAAAGCTGATAGTAATTGGTGTAATTGGTAAATGTTGCGGCATTTACTGTACCGCCATAGATTCGGCTTAAGCGACTGAATTCGTCATTGGGAACTTTGGATGTGCCTTTAAACATCATATGTTCCAGTACATGCGAAATACCCGTTATATTTCCAGACTCATCAGTGCTACCGACTTTGTACCAAATTTGGGTCATGACCATTGGGGAGCGGTGATCTTCACGGATAATCACCTGCAAGCCATTGCTTAAAGTAGTTTCAAAACTACTGCGGGTAAGTTCACTGCGTATTTGTGCATGGGTAGTTATAGGTAAACAAAGTAGAGTTAAACCCAGTGCAACTAAACTTTTTTTATAAGAATGCGTGACTAATAAGTGATGCATATAAAATTTGGGCTCAGGTTGAGGTGAAAGCATTTCAATAAATAACCATTCTTAAGAAAAATGCGAAGTAGATCAAGCGCGAGAAGTATTGATTTGTTAAGTGTTTACATAAAGTATTGTTGCTAAGCGAAAGCCTATCTTTTATGGTAGAATCCGTCTTTTTTAACGCAGTGCTTTTCAAGGATTCGGCATGCAACAGCAATCTAATGAGCAGAACAAATTTTTGATTGATGCTGATATCGGGGATGACGATGTCACACTACCAAGTTTACCTGTGGTCAATGTGCCAATCGTTGAAACAAAAGAGCAAACAGTTGTTAGTCCAGTTGTGGTTGCTGAAACAAGTGCAGAAGAAGCAGATGCATCTGCAAAAGGCGGTTTCTTTAGTCGCATGAAAGAAGGGTTAACCAAAACCCGTAAAAACCTTGCCGATGGTATGGTCAATATTTTGATCGGCGGTAAGGAAATTGATGATGAACTGCTTGAAGAAGTTGAAGAGCAGCTTCTAGTAGCCGACATCGGTGTAGATGCAACGAAAACCATTATTACCAACTTAACTGAACGTACTGCACGTGGCGATTTAATTTACTCGCACTCCCTCTATAAAGCGCTTCAGGAAGAGTTGGTGGCTTTACTAGCACCACGTGTGAAACCTTTACACATCGATCCGAACAAAACGCCTTATGTGATTTTGGTGGTGGGTGTAAACGGGGTGGGTAAAACCACAACCATTGGTAAATTGGCAAAACGTTTACAAGGTGAAGGCAAGAAAGTGATGCTTGCTGCGGGGGACACTTTCCGTGCGGCGGCGACTGAACAGCTTCAAATTTGGGGTGAACGTAATAATATTGCCGTAGTCGCACAAGGCCATGGTGCTGACAGCGCTTCTGTCATTTTCGATGCGTTTGAAAGTGCGCGTGCGAAAGGTGTTGATGTCTTGATCGCAGATACCGCAGGTCGTTTACATAATAAAGGTCATCTCATGCAAGAGTTGACTAAAGTAAAACGTGTCATGCAAAAAATCGATGCGACTGCGCCACACGAAGTTATGTTGGTGGTTGATGCAGGAACAGGTCAAAATGCGATTAATCAAGTAGAAATGTTTGATGAGGCAGTTGGCTTGACAGGCCTGACGATTACTAAACTCGATGGCACTGCGAAAGGCGGTGTACTATTTAATATTGCCAGTCGTACGCATGTTCCAATTCGCTTCATTGGTGTTGGTGAGAAAATTGACGATTTACGTCCTTTCTCTGCAAAATCCTTTGTTGCTGCTTTGTTCGAAACAGAGAAATAAGATTGAACAGCACTGTTTTAAAGTGTTAGATCAGTCACATAAACTCCGCTAAATGCGGGGTTTATTTTTTTATTCAATTTGTTTGTTTTAAAAACAAACATTTAGAAATCACGTAATGAATATAAGTGATTCTCCTGAGATTACACTAGAGCCTAACACAATAGGCATCACTGTACATTTTGGGGAACACGGTATGGCTTTATTACATAAAATTGGACAAGTTCTAACAACGGACTTAACCAAAGACTTAAAATTTAAAAAAAATCACGAAGAAGACCTAAAACAAACCACATTTATCGATCAACTAAAAAAGCGCCGTAGTATTTATGTTTTAGGGAAGCGTGTGCATTTAAGTCAGGTGTATTTAGCTGAATTGATTCAGGAGGCCGTGCGAAGTTGTCCTTCGGCACATAATTCACAAAGTACTTGTATTGTGATTTTAATGGGCGATTCACATCATCACTTTTGGAATGTCGTAAAAGAAGTGCAGCGCAAGTTAGTCCCCGCGCATATTTTTGCTGGTGCAGAACTGAAGGTTGATCAATGCTCGGCAGGGTTTGGCACAGTTTTATTCTATGAAGATCAGCAGATCATTCAACAATTACAAAAGAAAATTCCTTTTGATGCGGCAGAATTTCCAGTTTGGTCAGAGCAAGTTTCAGGTATGGCCCAATATGCTGTATGGACCTGTTTAGCAGATGCGGGTTTGGGTGCTTCATTACAACATTATAACCCGAGTATTGACGCTGATATTTCCAAGGTTTTTGAGATTCCAAAACATTGGCTGTTACGTGCACAATTGGTCTTTGGTTCGATAGAGGAAAAAGTCGATGAAAAAGAAAATCATAAAGATGAAGAGCGCTTTATGATCTATGCATAATGACACGAGGTAATCTTTAGTAGTTTCTAGGCCAAGTTCTGTAATATTGTGGCATATTGTTCTATTTTTAAGACACTATGTCGCTGAATTAAGCATGTTCAAATTCAAAATAATAGCTATGATGAATATGAATCTGCATATAACAAGATCGTGAGATCTCTGAGGAAAATAACATGTCATTTTTAGACCACATCAAACAACGTCGTACCATTTATGCTGTTGGTAAAAATGTAGCATTAACACCAGAACAAATTGAATCTGTAATTAAAGAAGCGGTAAATCACAGCCCGTCTGCGTTCAACTCACAGACTTCCCGTATTGTGACTTTATTTGGTGAGTCGCATTTACTGTTTTGGAATATCGTGCGTGAGACTTTACGTAAAATTGTTCCAGAAGCTGCTTTTGAAGGTACAAATACCAAAATTAATAGCTTTGCTGCAGGCTATGGTACGGTTTTATTTTACGAAGACCAAGACGTTGTAAAATCATTGCAGGAACAATTTGCGCTTTATGCAGATAATTTCCCAGTGTGGTCTGAACATTCTTCTGCAATTGCTCAATTTGCCGTATGGACTGCGTTATCTGAACAAAATATTGGTGCGTCATTACAGCATTACAATCCAATCGTAGATGCTGAGATTGCAGAGATCTTCGATATCCCTGCGAATTGGAGACTTCGTGCACAGCTTGTTTTTGGTTCGATTGAAGCGCCTGCCGGTGAAAAAACATTTATGGCTGAAGCGGATCGCTTTAAAACATTTAATTAATCGCAAGTCATTAAAATGAAAAAGAGCAGAGTAGATCTGCTCTTTTTTTGTTTAAGGATTTATCTTTAAAATATCAAAGCTTAGCAATATATATTGTAGTTTTGAGTTGGTTATAAGCTCAGAAATTGTCATAAAATTGTCATTTATACACTGCATAGTGCAACTAAACTTTAATAAACCATCGATAGAGTGTAAAAATGACCTTACGCATAACCCTTGCAACAGCAGCATTGATGTTGAGTACTTCAGTATTTTCAGCAGTGGCTATTACTGCTCCAGAGGAAATAAAAATTGAAGGCTTAAATGGGCAAGAGGTTAAGAGTCGTTTATTCAGTTCTGACAACAAATATAATATTGATGCAGGTGAAAATATTATCAGTGTCCGCTATACCCAGTTTTTTGAAGAGCATCCAGGTATTGGTTCACACGATATCGTTCGCTCAGGGATTGTGAATATTAAGACCCCAATTTTACAAGACCAACAGTCTTACCGTTTGGCACTGATAAATCCTCCGCAAAACCATGATGACGCTAAGGCTTATGCTAAGCAGCCGATCTTTGGTCTCTACAATGCCAAGAATCAGTTATTGGTTGAGCAAAAGGGCGGTAAAACTCAAAATGCAGGCATTCTTCAAAATTTATTTAGCGATGCACCAACCGATCTAACTCAAAAAGCAACGACAGTGGTACAGCCTGCACCAGTCTATACGTCACAAGCTGTTGTTGCGAAAGCTGGGATCGAGAAACAAAAAGATTTAACAAGTTCTAGTAATGCTCAACAATTAATTAATAGTTGGAAAAATGCATCTAAATCTGAACGCCAAGCGTTTATGGCTTGGCTTGCTGAACAAGCACAATAACCTATTCATCAATAATAAAAACAGCGTTAGCTGTTTTTATTATTTTGATAGCGCATTTAAATAGTGGATAACTTGACATTATTGAGCATAATTTAATCTAAAACGTTTATATTGATTTAAAAATAACCAGTCGAGTGGATTTTTAAAATTATTTATATAAATGCGCTTGCGCTGCAAATAAAACTGTATAGAATACGCAGCACACCAACGCAATGTAGTGAATAACTTAAGGCGAAGGTCTTGCTGATGACGAATCAGCAAGAAGATCATTAAGAGATTATGAAGAACAACTTGTGTGGATTTTTACTGATTGATCGATCGAAAATATTTCATTGATTGATGGTAAAAATTACTCGAAGTTTATTTGAGAAATATTTGTCAGAAAATTGATGAGCCAAGATTTGTAGCCATAAGCTACTAATGATTTTTAACTGAAGAGTTTGATCATGGCTCAGATTGAACGCTGGCGGCAGG